>Ga0302164_10000018_pt1 | contig 116159 bp, 116 predicted proteins | sample I_Fen_E3_1_FD_193500 | JGI IMG/M metagenome (GOLD analysis project Ga0302164, IMG submission 193500) | Peat permafrost microbial communities from Stordalen Mire near Abisko, Sweden - I_Fen_E3_1 | ecosystem: Environmental > Terrestrial > Soil > Wetlands > Permafrost | place: Sweden: Abisko...
CAACTTCATCGATAACCTGTAATTTAAAAGCCAGGCTATAATCCCGTTGCGTTCGCTTAACTCGTTCGCTTTCTTTTTGTTCCATAAAATAAGTCGTGTTTATGTCAACTTATTTCAGGACGAGACATGATATTCAATAAAAAAGTCCAGCAATTACTGGACTTTTTCATAATGATAGATTCAAACTAGTTCACTTTCTCAAGCGCCTGGCCCAAGTCATCTAATAAATCTTCAAAATCCTCAACGCCGATACTCAGCCTTATTAACGAATCACTCAATCCGTTTTTCATCCGCTCTTCTCTTGGAATACTTGCGTGGGTCATCGAGGCAGGATGATTAATTAAGGACTCCACTCCGCCGAGTGATTCTGCCAACGAAAACAATTCAACGCTTTCCATCAACTTAATGGCCGCATCAACATTATCGTTCTTTAATGTGAAAGATAGCATTCCTCCAAAATCACGCATTTGATTTTTAGCAATAGCATGATTGGGGTGATCGGTAAATCCCGGCCAATAAACTCTTCCGATTTTTGGATGTGCTTTTAAATACTCCGCCACTTTGCGTCCGTTGAAACAGTGACGCTCCATGCGTAAGTGCAAGGTTTTAATTCCACGCAAAACCAAAAAACTATCTTGAGGCCCCGGTACTGCTCCGCAAGAATTTAAAATGAAATACAACTCATCGCGAAGCTTTTCGTCGTTCACTACAAGCGCGCCCATCACTACATCGCTGTGGCCACCCAAATATTTTGTAACGGAATGCATGACGATATCGGCTCCGAGATCAAGTGGATTTTGCAGATATGGTGAAGCAAACGTATTGTCAACAGCCACTTTAAAATTATGCTTCTTTCCCAATTCACAACACGCTTTCAAGTCGATGATATTCATCAAGGGATTGGATGGCGTTTCCAACCACATCAATTTTGTGTTGGCATTGATTTTTGATTTTGCTAATTCCAAATTAGTAAGATCGATGAAATGAAATTTGATACCATACTTCTCGAAAATCTTAGTAAACATCCGATACGACCCGCCATATAAATCGTTGCTGGTAATGACCTCGTCTCCGGGTTTCAATAATTTAATAACAGCATCGGTGGCACCCATTCCAGAAGAAAAACACAGCCCGAATTTTCCGTTCTCCAGTGCTGCAATACTTTTTTGAAGAGCGTTGCGCGTAGGGTTCGTACCCCGCGCATAGCCATAGCCCTTATGTTTTGATGGTGATTCTTGTACGAAGGTTGATGTCTGAAAAATCGGAGTCATGATTGCCCCTGTGGAAGGATCGGGCTCCACGCCTGCATGAATTGCTTTGGTTCCAAATTTCATCGGTTAATTATTTTAAGATGATAAGATACCTGTCTTTCGGCAGACAGGGAATGCGAGTGAAGATCGTCTTGCCAGTTGAAACTGATTAAATTCCTCTGGTAACGTCAAACTTCTCCAAATAATCAGCTACCCTTCTAACGAAACTTCCGCCTAGGGCACCATCCACCACACGATGATCGTAGGAGTGCGACAAAAACATTTTATGACGGATCGCAATCGCATCACCGTAAGGTGTCTCTATCACCGCAGGTTTTTTCTGCACTGCACCCAAGGCAAGGATCGCCACCTGGGGCTGCATGATAATCGGGGTGCCCATTACATTACCGAATGAACCCACGTTGGAAATCGTAAAGGTTCCCCCTGCCAGTTCATCAGGTTTGAGTTTGTTGTCGCGTGCGCGCTTTGCCAAGTCGTTTACCACTTTGGCAAGACCAGTAATATTGAATTGATCAGCATTGCGTATCACCGGTACGATCAAATTGCCTGAGGGCAAAGCCACCGCCATGCCCACGTTGATATCTCTTTTCTTGATAATGCGATCACCATCCACTTGAATATTGATCATAGGAAAATCTTTGATTGCGCGAACAACTGCGTCAATAAAAATTGGTGTGAATGTGAGCGCATCGCCTTCGCGTTTTTGAAACTCGTTCTTCATTTTGTTGCGCCAGAAAACGATATTGGTCACATCGGCCTCTACGAATGAAGTGACGTGTGGAGAAATCCGTTTACTGTCCACCATGCGCTCAGCAATCATCTTACGCATGCGGTCCATCTGGATGATCTCGTCACCTGCATTGATAGAAGCAGGCACTAGTGGAGCTGCATTTACTGATCGTGGCGTGATATTAATTCCTAATTTTCTATTTTGAACGTAGCCGAGAATATCCTTCTTCGTCACCCGGCCTTCTAATCCCGAACCTGAAATTGACTCCAATTCAACAACAGCAACACCTTCTTCCTTGGCAATATTTTTTACAAGCGGAGAATAAAAACGCGAGGATGATTTATAATCAATTGCATGAGAGTGTCCATTGCCATTAGTAGCTGTATGGACAACGGGTATCGATTTAGTTTCAATCACGGGGGATGACTTTGTCACTACAGGTTCGATAACCGGCACTTCAGTTTTTCCTTGAGTTGCTTCGGTGGTGATGATTGCAATAGGTTTGCCTACTTTCACCACCTCACCTTCCTTGGCAAGAATTTCTTTCAGCACGCCGGCATGAGTGGAAGGAACTTCTGTGTCCACTTTGTCGGTGGCAACTTCCAGTACAGATTCATCTTGCTCGATTTTATCGCCTGGCTTTTTGAGCCACTTCAAAATCGTGGCTTCCATTATACTTTCACCCATCTTGGGCATGATCAATTCTGCCTGTGCCATGTCGTGTAGAATTTAAAGACTGTAAAGTTAAGTAATTTTTAAACCTACCCGCTAACGGTTGAAACTGTCAAAATCTAATTTTGAAGGAAGGGTGCCATTCAAAATTTAAAACAGTAATCATGCGGATGCTTTAGTGTTTATTCGGCTACTTCGGCAAACTCAATCGAATCAAATTCAAAACTGCAATCGAAGCCGCCTTGATGTTCAGCAACCGATCTGTTGAGAGTTGCAGTTTTTTTGTCACGGTATGATGCTTATCAGAGTAAGCAATCCAAACCAAGCCCACCGGTTTTTCTGGAGTGGCACCACCGGGGCCGGCGATGCCACTTGTGGCAACACCAACATCCGTGTTGAACTTCGCGCGAACAATGTTGGCCATTTCAATAATGGTAGGTTCACTTACTGCTCCGTATTGTTCCAGCACTTCTGGTCTAACTCCTAGTTGCCTCATTTTGATTTGATAATCATAAGGTACCATGCTTCCTAGAAAATAGGCTGAACTACCAGGCACACTTGTAATGAGGTGAGAGAGATAACCACCTGTGCAACTCTCGGCTACCGAGAGTGTCAATTTTTTCTCCGCTAATAATTTTCCGATTGCCGCCTCGAGAGGGGCTTCACCAAATCCGTACGTGTATTCACTGATTAATGGTAAAACTTGATCACTAAGTTCCTCCACTTCATTTTTCAATTTGCTTTCATCATCTCCAAAACCAGTGATGCGCAATTTCACTTCACCAATTCCCGGAAGGTAGGCCAACTTGATGTGAGCTGGCAATGACTTCTCCCAAGACTGAATCTTGTCAGCTATGATGGATTCACCAATTCCTACTGTGCGAATCACCTTATGAACGATGATTGGAGTTTTGAATTTTTGTTTCAACCGAGGGATCACCAGGTCTGTCATCATTCTTTTCATCTCGTGAGGCACACCCGGCATCGACATAAAAACTTTGCCATTCTTTTCAAACCACATACCTGGAGCTGTTCCGATAACATTGGTAATCTTAGTGCAGCAAACTGGAAGGATCGCTTGCGATTTGATCGTATCGGTTATTTCTCGTCCACGACTCCTGAAGAACTCTGTTAATTCCGCTAGCGCCTCCTCATGCAACTTCATTTCACAGTTAAAATATTTTGCAAGCAAAGGTTTGGTCAAATCATCACTGGTAGGACCAAGTCCACCGGTAATTAAAATAATATCAGCGCGCGATTCCGCTTCCGCGAATGCGGTAAGAATTTCAGACTCCACATCGCCTACACTTGTTTTACGAATGACTTTGATACCAACTTTGTCAAGTTCCACACTCATCCATTGTGAGTTCGTATCCACAATTTGTCCGTACAAAATTTCATCACCAATGGTGAGCAGCTCCGCAAGAATGGGTTTCATCTATTCGTAATTTGTTAGTTAAATAATGAAGATCGTCAACAAACTGAATAATCAGTTCGATTGTGGGGCGAAGATAGAGACGGATTCTAAAATGAACTAATGAAAGAATTTTGCAGGATGCTTGACGAGATTTTAAAAATACAAATTCGTGGAAAGCGCCCGGCAACATAGGTTGTGCCGCACACGGCCAAACCACCATCAGCAGTAGGAGTCATGGAAGCAATCTCAAAAGGATTGGAAAATCCAAGATACTTGCTTCCGGAAAATTTAAAAGTGACCTTATCGTAAGCGTAGAGTGAAATTTGTTTCGACTTTGTTGTGCTCCCGTAAAGCATATAATTTTTTGTGCCGAAGGTTGCTTGCACAATTTTAACTTTTGCATTAGTCACCAACTCGGGAAAAGAATTTCCTTTCAAGTCAGATGCCGAACTCACCGCGTTGCTATTAATCTGCGCAGAAGGAAGCAAATAGCTATCGCCAAAGTTGAATGTGCCTATTGAGTAAGTACTTCCTTCAAGCGGAAGAACAGCACTCATCCCTCCACTGCCTTGCTGGCCTTGTACAACACCCAACGGATTGTTGGACGACAAGTCTGTGAACACTAAAGAAAAAGTGTAGTTATAAAACCCATTGAAAAAATATTGTCCGCTGGAATTTTTTCCAACTTGGAAAGGATACTGTCTGCCGGTACGCACAAAGCTGCCCATGATAGGTGCTTCTACGTCATCACCGGCACCAATCTTGTAACCTTTGGATTGAATGATCGTTCCGTCCGGACTGACTTTGGACATTACACTTAATTTATTTCCGTTGTCATAACTCAACAAGAGAAAATTATTTCCCTCTTGTGCTGCTGCAGCTGGATACGTCGAACCAACATTAAATTGGTTGGTAATTGCACCAGTAGCATCCATCTCAATCAACTGCGTTTGTAAACCAATCGCGGTCATGCAGAAAAAATAATACTTTCCGTTGGCTGACAAAATATTTCCGATCGGATCAACCAAATTCTCATCCACCTCCTGGGCCGAAACAAAATTACCAAAAGCATCAGCCGTCATGATGTAGGTGCCACTGAAACTGGAAGTGGTCAAACTGCGGCTGCCTAAAATCAGATATCCGCCATCCGGAGTTTGCACCATATCCACCGGATAATAGGAAGCATCGAATTGACTGTTGTCAAATATTTTGGTGAAGTTGGCTTTATCAGCAACTGGATCTGAATTATTGGCACAATGACTAAATGCAAATGCACCGAAAATAAAAAAAACACAGCTCAGCTTCAGTTGCATATTATTGTTGATCGAATGATTTGAAATTGCTACTTAAGAAGCGCATCGGAAATAGCACACCCGCCGAGATAACAATATTATTTAGTTTAATATCATCTTGCGCATCGCCTATACCTGCCAATTGATCATTGCTAAAACGATTTTTCACATTCGTGATATTCGACATCCCGTGCATGTAGGTTGTTTCAAGCACCACTTTCACATTGCCCATTTGATAGCTACCTCCAATTCCTCCCATCAGTCCCCAGTAGTTGGTGAAAAGATCTTTCGTCCCTACTATCAAAGGTTGGCTGTTCAACGTATTCGTACTTCCTGAAGCAAGATCAATTCCCGAAATAGTAACCGTCTTTACGGCATTCGTTAAAAAAGAATAATAAATTCCCGCATGAACATAACCCTTCAGGGTGTTGCCTACCAACTCGTATTTTGCAATCAAAGGCAAAGTGACATAGTCGAGGCCCTGGCTTTGAGAATATTTTTGTGTGAGCGACTGTGATGGATCCTGTGTGTTAGTCCACTCAAACTGGTTGGAGTACGAGAAAACATTGTGGCTATACATGGGCTGGGTGCTGATGGATAAATTTCTAAATTGAAAAGTAATCTCCATGGTAGCCTGACTGCCCACATTTTGAAAACTGTTGTAGGTTTTATCCAGATTGGATGATGGATAGTTCGTTGCACTCATCACCGAATATCTTTTGATTGGGTCAGCTTGAGAAAGATTGATGCCTCCTTTGAACCCGAGCCAAAATTGTTTTTGGAGAAAAGTATTTTTTTGTTTCTGGCCGGGTGATTTTCTTTTCACTTGACTGAAGTTTCCCTGGCTGAAGACAACAGAGGCAACAATGACCATTAATAAAATCAATAAAAATTTTTTCATAGCAAAGGCAATGCGGTTATCGAACCACCATCAGTTTTTTTGTTTCTTTAACAAAGCCGGTCTTTAATTGGTAAAAATAAAGACCTGGCGATAACTCTGCTACGCTGGTTTGTACTTCTTGCTTTCCTTCCGCTCGTTGCTCGTTCAAAACATTACCCACCACATTGCCTTTCGAATCCAACAAATCCAATTGCACTTCATTAGTGTTATTCATCAAGAAACTAAAGGTGACTAAATCTTTGGCGGGATTAGGATAGCAACTCAATTGCCCAAAACGCGCGTTGACAAAACTTTCATTCACACCAGAGATCACTTGTTGTGCCAACGGTAAATAATCATAGCTGCCCGTACCTGCTTCTTTGGGGCCATTAAGAAAATTCTTAAAGAAAATATCATTGTTGATGGTGCTTTCATTCACCAACATCCAATCTTTTAAAAGATTGGCATACACTTGCCTGTAGTCATACTGCATGTCCACATTGTCTTGAGTAAGATCAGGCACTTTGCCAATCATGCCAGGCTTCACTCCATTACCAAAAATATAAACCGGTCCACCTGTGCCATGGTCCGTACCATAACTTCCGTTGGAATGAATGCGTCTTCCAAATTCAGATGTAGTCACCGTGAGTACACGGTTCTCCAATCCGCGCGCAAATAAGTCTGCCTGAAATGCTTGCATGGCTGCGGAGATATGATACATCAATGCGGCATGCACGCCCATGGTAGGATCATAATTTTCAACTTGCGATGCGTGTGTATCAAATCCACCTACCTTCACTAAAAAGACTTTTGTCTTCACACCTTGCCCTGCACCACCTCCATCGAGTAACCTGGCGATCAGTTGAAGTTGTGGTGTGAGACCATTTTGTAAACTTCCCGCAGGGGCATTGTAAGGATATTTTTCCGGATAGGTTACAGAAGAAGGAGATGACTTTTGATAAACCTCGTACAGTCGTTCTGCATAATCCTTGGATTTTTTTTCAAGGCCAAGGATCCAGTTTAATTCTTTTCCGTACGGTGAATTAGCCAGAGCAGCCGGAGGGTATCCCCGCGGATCAATACCCTGGTCTTGAAATCCTTCCAATCCATTTACCAATGCAGCAAATCCTGCCGGGTCGTTGATGGAAATTGATACCGGAATATTATTAGCCTGATGAAAGATGAGCGAAACCTCGCTGCCCATTTCTATCGCCAACGGATCAGGCACGTCCGCGTTGGGAAAATCATTAGGGTACACCTGAGGTGCAAACTCTTGTTCGAGGTAACGCCCCACCCAGCCCGAAGAAAAATAATCATTGAAACTTCCGCCCATGAAATTAATATCTCGGCCACGGAAGTGAGAGCCATTATTATTTTTATAAGATACACCTTGCACAACTGCTACTCGGCCTCGGTCATAAAGGTCTTTCATACCGATCATGTCGGGGTGTAATCCTACCTGGGCATCTGAAGCCAGTGTGCTATCGAGCATAATCATTTTGCGCGAACTGTTTTTTGCCGGTATCGCAATGTTTGCCCTGCGGCTGTAATACAAATCGTAATCCTTAACAGGGATAATGGTATTCAATCCATCATTGCCGCCCAACATTTGCAAGATGATCAACACGCGATCGTTAGTGCTTTGGCTTGCCATCCTAGTAAGTGCGTTGTCGGCCATCAATTTCAATGGCACCCCGCCCAACGTGAAGGGAATCGCCGCCAACGACATCTTCTTAACAAAATCTCTTCTTTTCATCTGCTAATATTTTTTAAGGTCAGATGGACTGCCCATGCTTACCTTCATTCAGTTGATCTGATTTGCTGATGGGCATTTCATCTTAATAAAGTTGGTACTCAGGTGACTGCATCATCGCGTTAAACAAAAGCTCTAACTGTCGCTGCATTACTTCCATTTCATATCCGTTGCTATTCCACCGGAAAGTCCACATGCCCTCCGGATCAGCATCGAGCTGTGGCGAAAGCAGAAATGCCGTGAGAAAATAATTCATACGGGCAGCGGTGAGTCCACTGTTGGTATCAGCTCCGGTTGTGAATGTCAGGTTATCATTCAATGGCAATAAGTATTGAGCCAACGCAACGATCAAGTCGCGGGCATTTGAAGCTGTCGCGTTTGAAAATTTGTTCTTAACAAAACCAACCAGGTCAATTGCCATAGCATCTGTCATTCCCTGGTTTTCCTTTACCCATTGATTGATGAACTCGTAGCGTTCGGTGAGGTAATTGGTGGAGATCCAACTTCGCTGATAGATTGGCCATTGGTGATACGCATTGTATCCGGCCACATCATCGGGCTCATAAAAATTCATGCCCATGGAATTGAGTGAGCGGATCAATTCACCCGTGCTTTTGTAAAAAGTCTGGGCGGATGACACCGAGTCGGGCAATGACAAACTAAACATTCGCATCGTTCCCGTCATCAAATCCAGAGGCGATTTAATAACACCTCCGAAATTATCATCATCAACTCCACCAGCTGCATCGTAAAAATGTTGGCTTTGAAAAAGTTCTTCCAGCACAGGTTGCAATTTGAATCCATTGCTAGCAAAAGTATTCGCCATTTGTGAGATGATGTTGCTATCGATATCACTGGTGATGTCATGATAAACAAAGAAGCGATAAATTCTTCGGCAAATATTTTTTGCCGTCTCTGGCTGCGCATAAATCATTTCGATCAACTGACTGATTTCGTCTAATGCACTTGCTTCAGTGGCATTGCTACCATTGATCAATGTTGCATTGGGTTGAATAACCGTATTATTGAATCGATCGCTAAATTGTTTTACTCCATTATCGTGTGCCGATGCATTGATCGCTGATCCCCGAACAACACCTCGAGGCAATTTTGTATCGATGTCAATGTTAGCGAAGTCAGTGTCCACCTTCCATCCAGAAAGTACGCGTGCTCCCTGCTGCACATCGACTTCTCTATAATAATAGTAGTCGCCTGGATCAGTTACCGGAGGCACTGTGCCTTCAAGGCCACGCCCGATAGAAAACAACTCCATCAATTCACGAGCATAGTTTTCATTTGGGCTTCCATCCACATTAAGCTCGCCATCTAGCAAACGCAACATCGCGTTATCAACAGTCGCTTTTTTTGTGAGTTCCTTAAAGTTGACCTTGGCCGGCTGGTTTTTGTCAAAAGCAAATAAGCGAAACAGTTGATTTTGAAAATACAGTGATCGACTGTTGTCAATCTTACTTTGAATGGCTGTAATTACCGTATGGATAAAGAAAACAATTTTCTCACGCGTTGTGTATGCCAACGCAACCGAGGGATCAATACTCGTGCCCAGCATCTGTCCAATAAACCAACCCTTAAAAAATTCCTGAAGGTCACTATCACCGCTGTTGGCATCAGTCACTCCGGAAATTACCCATTCTGTATTAGTGGCAGGATCAAGGGGCAAAGCAGGATTAGGTATTGGCTCTTGAAAAAGCAAAGCCACCGCTTGGGCTGCAGTAAGACCGGAAAAGGAATCGATCTGCTCCTTTGTAGCGCCCGCGTTGGCACGGTGCAAAAGGTGCGCTGCGCGCTTATAACCGAGCGTTCCTGAAAAAGGGGCTAAGGGCATGGTTTGAGTTTATTTCAAAGTTAATTGTATCGTCTTAGAGGCGTGTTGTTTTACAAGACGAATGGTTGTTTTCCACGATGTTCACGCTGTAATATCTTTAACTACATTCTCTGATTTTAGAAAGCAGTTGACAGAAACATCGCTTCATCCAAATAGTTGAAAAGAAATGAATAAAAATTGTTTGTAGATTCGATTTCCCTTTATCTGCTTCTATGAAATTCCAACCACTTGATCGCCAAAAAGAAATTTACCTTAACGGATTTGCTGGCGTCCAACCTTCCGTACCTGTTTCAACTTATACCCTGGAAGATGCTGCTAAAAAAATTATGTCACCTCAGGCGTATGCCTACATTGCGGGTGGTGCCGGTAATGAAAGTACACTTCGCGACAATCGTGCTGCCTTTGAGAAATATAAGATTGTTCCGCGCATGTTGCGCGATGTGAGTGCACGTGACATCAGCATTGAACTCTTCGGGCAAAAACTTCCATCACCACTTTTGCTCGCTCCGATTGGTGTTTTAGAAATGGTTCATCCACAAGCTGACTTGGCTGTGGGCAAGGTGGCTGCTTCACTCAATATTCCTTACCTATTTTCGAACCAATCTTCAAAACCAATGGAGGAAGTTGCTGTTGCGATGGGCAACAGTTCACATTGGTTTCAATTGTATTGGAGTAAATCCAATGAACTGGTGAAGAGTTTTGTTGAGCGCGCAGAAAAGTGCAAATGTTCTGCGATCGTTGTGACGCTTGATACCACCGTGCTTGGCTGGCGCACACGCGATCTTGATCTGGCTTATCTTCCATTTCTTGAAGGAAAAGGAATTGCCCAATATACTTCCGATCCAATTTTTCAAAAATTGATGGATGAATCAGAGCCACAAGCTAAAAGAAATATCACCATGCAATCGCTTCGCGGATTAGTAGAGATGGTAAATAATTATCCGGGCGGAAATTTCTTTGCAAAATTAAAATCAGGCAGACCGATAAAAGCAGTTCAAAAGTTTGTGAGTATTTATTCCAACCCAACATTGACATGGGAAGATTTAAAATTCTTGAAAACAATCACCAAGCTTCCCATTCTTCTCAAAGGAATTCTTCATCCCGATGATGCACGCAAAGCCATCGACTATGGAATGAACGGCATTATCGTTTCCAATCACGGAGGAAGACAAGTGGATGGAAGTATCAGCACCCTTGACGCATTACCTTCGATTGTAGAGGTGGTGCAAGGAAAAATTCCAGTTCTGATGGATAGTGGCATTCGTGGAGGTGCTGATATTTTCAAAGCGTTGGCATTAGGTGCAAAAGCAGTTTGCGTTGGCAGACCCTATGTATATGGGCTTGCGATTGCTGGTGAACAAGGCGTGACAGAAGTTTTACAAAACATGCTTACTGACTTTGAATTAACGATGGCGTTGGCAGGGTGCAAATGCGTTTCAGAAATCACCCGAAGCACGTTAGCTTAATTTGACTAACATACAAAACACTCGGATTGCCAGTTTAATCCAGATCGTTGTCCGGATTAAGACTGAAATTATTTTATTTCTCCGAATTGACGTCGCTTTTATACCGCTCAGCTAACAGGATATACTCAATATGACCATTGTTTGATTATTTTGTCATAATCGGGAATTGCTCATCTTTTCTAAATTTGTACCCAATTCAATTTTCATTATGAAAAAATCAATAATCTATTCTTTATTAATTTTTTGCTCTTTAACCATTGCACCCTCTGTGCGGGCTCAGTTTTCATTGACGAACGAAGAAGTTGGTAATGGCCTGAAAGAAGCATTAACACAAGGAATTTCTAAGGGAGCCGATGCACTCTCACAAGCCGATGGCTATTTCAAAAACCCTAAGATCAAAATCCCGTTTCCTCCCGATGCTCAAAAAATGGAGAAGAAACTTCGCGAAATAGGAATGGGCGAAGACGTAGACAAATTTATTTTAACATTAAACCGTGGTGCCGAAGATGCTGCGAGACAAGCGAAACCTATTTTCGTTGATGCCATCAAAAAGATGACCATCACCGATGTGATGGCAATTTTGAAAGGTCAACCAGATGCTGCTACTCAATATCTAAAGAAGACTACCAACACGCAATTGCAAGCGCAGTTCAGACCAGTGATCAAAACTTCGCTAGATAAAGTTGGTGCTACAAAACATTACAAAGACTTAGCGAGCACCTACGATAAAATTCCATTTGTAAAAAAAGTAAATCCGGATTTGGAAGCCTACACAACGGACTTGGCCATTCAAGGATTGTTTTACACGATAGCCATTGAGGAAAAAGAAATACGCGCGAATCCCGTGGCACGTACTTCTGACTTGATGAAGAAAGTTTTTGGCCTACAGAAATAAAAATCATTCAATCTACAAATCTTCAAATACTCCTATGGACTTATTTAATAAACATCAGCCAGTACTTTCCAAGGCGATAGAAGCACTACACGCTCGTACATTTTATTCAGCATTTCCAGAACAGCCCACTCCTGCTGTATATGGCGAAACAGCCGATGCTGATGGACAAGCTAAATTCAAAAACCAACTCGGTAAAAAATTTGAAGAGTTGAAACAATCCAATCCGCAAGGTTGGGGTGGACAGGAAGAGTCACCTTACACGCAAGAGCCGCTTGGAGTTTCGTATCCGTTATTTTCTGTGAATAGCTTAATTGAAAATTCGAAGCAAGTATTTACGCCATGGCGAAAAACGAGCATGCTGGACAGGGCCGCAATATTAATGGAGTCATTGGAACGGGCGAAAAAACGTTTTTTTGAAATCGCCTACGCCACCATGCACACCACCGGCCAAGGTTATATGATGGCATTTCAGGCGAGCGGCCCTCACGCGGCCGATCGCGCACTTGAAGCTATTGCTGCTGGGTTTGAAGAACTCAACCGCTTTCCTGCGCATGCCACCTGGGATAAGCCCATGGGCAAATTCAATATTAAACTTAATAAGGAGTGGCGCTCCGTACCAAAAGGAATTTCTGTGGTGATCGGATGTTCTACATTTCCTACCTGGAATTCTGCCACTGGAATTTATGGAAGCTTGATGACAGGAAACACGGTGATTGTAAAGCCGCATCCTGGTGCCATTCTCCCCATCGCGATTTTTGTTGCTGAAATTCAAAATGTTCTTGTTGAAAACGATCTCGATCCGAATGTGTGCCAACTCGCAGTGGATACATTCGACAAGATGATAACCAAAGAACTCGCTGAGCACCCTGATGTAAAACTCATCGACTTCACCGGCAACTCTGCTTTCGGTTCTTACCTCGAAGCGCTGCCCGGCAAAACGGTGTTTACCGAAAAGACAGGAGTAAATTCCGTCATCATCGATTCTGTAGACGATGCTGACAAGGCCGCTGCCAATCTTGCATTCTCTGTTAATCTTTACAGTGGACAAATGTGCACCGCGCCGCAAAACTTTTATATACCCGCGGCAGGTATTGATTCTCCGCACGGAAAAATCTCATTCGATGACTTCGCACAGAGATTTATTGGGCAGATCAAGAGCTTGGTAGAAAATCCGAAAGCCGGGCCTTTTGTGCTCGGTGCGATACAAAATAAAAAAACGAGTGAACGAGTGATTGAAGCAGAGAAACTTCCAGGCAAAGTGTTACTCAACTCACACGCGATAGAAAATCCACAATTCAAAAATGCGCGCACAGCCACACCAGTGGTGATTGAACTTGACGCCAGCAATAAAGAAATTTACAGCAAAGAATTATTCGGACCGATTGCATTGTTAATCAAAACAAAAAACACAGAAGAGTCCATTGCACTTGCACAAGAAATGGCGCGACAGTATGGAGCAATATCTTGTGGTGCGTACACTACCGACGCCGTGCTGCATGAAAAAATTGCCGACGCTATGGCGATGGCAGCAACACCGGTTTCATTTAATCTTACAGGAGGAATTTATATGAATCAAAATGCAGCCTTCAGCGACTTTCACGTAACCGGTGGCAATCCATCAGGCAATGCTTCATTCACCAATCCCGAATATGTAACAAAAAGATTCACTTGGGTTGGGCATAGGGAGCCGGTGAAGAGTTGATTAAATGAAATCAGAACTGATACAAAAACTAAATAGGTTTACTACACTACCGATTTTGCTTGACCTGTTACAGCGAAAGAAACTTACACTGCTAGATCCAAAATCATGGGATGACAGAAATGATGCAGAAGTAATCTTAGAGTACAAGAAAAGAAAAAAGATCAAGGGTCTATTTGTTGCGTGTTTTTCTTATGGAGATGAAACCGTTCATCATTGGAAAACTTACTCCAATGGTGCGAGTGGTTGTGTAATTGAATTTAGTGCAGCCAAACTATTGTCAATAGTGGATAAGACACCAAATCTGATTCACAGGAAGGTCGAGTACAGAAAATTAAGTGACATTGAAGCTAAAAATTCAATTCTCGATATTGATAAAATACCCTTTACGAAAAGATGGCCGTATCGGTGCGAAGAGGAATACAGAATTATCGCGGAGACAGATACTGATGAAAAGTCATTTGAAATAGATATCCCGCTCGATATCATTAATCGAATAACAATAAGTCAACAAATGCCGGAACCGGTTTTTGCTACAATAAAGAGCTACCTGAAAGATCTAAAAGGAAATCCCGAAAGTCGAATTAGCAAGTCGACACTTTATGAGAACAAAAGATGGATCAACAGGTTTAAGAAAAATTAAATTTTGAAGTATAGTCGGTTGATTGGACGGTTTCTCATCTTCTTTGCCTGGTAATTTCCTTTACCGCATCAACAAACCGATTGATCTCATCAACTGTATTATAATAATGTGGAGAAGCACGAATTGCCCAGTCTACTTGCTTCTCACCAAAGTCAATCACCGCAAACTTTCTATAGCTGGGCACAACATTGATTTTTCTTTGTAACAACTGCTCTGTTAAATAGATTGGATCCGAACCGTTCACATGGAAGGTAACGAGTCCACCTATCTCTGGTCCTCGGTCGAGCACTCTCACTTTATTAATACTCGCCAATTCTTTACGGAGGTAGGTCGATAATTCTTTCACTCGCTGCCAGATTCTTTCTTCACCCACCTGCAGGCAATACTCAATAGCATAACCGCTTCCCAATAACAATGCATAGGCAAACTCCCAATCTTCAAAACGCATGGCATCTTCGCGCTGCTGATATGCATCTTTCTCGACCCACTCAGCACCGCGCATGTCAATAAAGAGTGGCTCAAGCCCGTGCTGAAGAGCTTTATCCGACACGTAGAGCATGCCTGTACCTCGAGGGCCTCTGAGAAATTTCCTGTTGCATACGCTGAGAAAATCACACTTCAATTCTTTTACATCCAATTTCATTTGCCCGATTGACTGGCAAGCATCAAGAAGGTACCAGGCATCGTACTGGTTTGCAATCTCCCCGATTTTTTTTACGGGCTGAACAAGACCCGAGTTAGTAGGAATGTGCGTGATCGCCAGTAATCGCGGCTGCAACGTTTTCAGTTTATGTTCAAGGTCGTTGAGATCAACACCACCTTCAGGCGCATTTCGTATCCGTTCGATTTGAATACCAAATCTTTTCTGACAAGACAAAAACTGGATTTGATTTGAAATAAAATCATCATTGGAGGTGAGGACAACGTCACCTGTTTTAAAAGGAATGGAAGACAATGCACGAGTATACGAATCCGTGGCGCTCGCAGTAAATGCAATGTTAGACGCCTTACAATTCAAAAGCCTGGCAGCTTGTACATAAAATTCTTTAATCGCTGTCGCTTTAAGGGCAGCCGCTTCGTAACCACCAACGCTTGCTTCCAACGTAATGTGATCTATTATTGATTTTGTCACACTATTAGGCATCAGGCTTGCGCCAGCATTGTTAAGATGAATTACGTTCGTGCATCCCAAAGTATCATTTCTGAATTTGAGAATTTCTTCATCGGAAAACGGATTGGCAATCGGCATAATGAAAATTATTAGTTGTTTTAAAATGTGTCTTTCTGTACAACAAAATTATAAGTGCTGCGATGCAGGAATTATGCAAATACAATCGGTAAACAGTTTTTTAAAGTAATTTTGAAAGAATAAATGGGAGAAAACCACATGAAGATTGATTCATTTGATAAGAGTATCCTCCGGCTGCTTCAACAAAACAATCGGCTCACTGCAGATGAGCTTGCAGAAAAGATTGGACTTAGTTCATCTGCAGTGCAAAGACGTTTGAAAAGGTTAAGAAATGAAAAAATCATAGAAGCCGATATCTCCATTGTATCCCCTGCAGTGGCAGGAATAGAAATAACTTGTATTGTAGATGTATCGCTCGAAAGAGGTACATCACAAGCACTGGAGAAATTTAAAGCGTCCATGCTGAAATGTAAAGAAGTCTCGCAATGCTATTACGTCACCGGCAGTTATGATTTCATCCTCCTGGTGAATGCAAAGAACATGCAGCAATTTGAAGAGTTTACCAACAAATGGTTATTGGATAATTCGAACGTAAAGCATTTCTGTACACACGTAGTGATGGATAAAGTAAAAGTGGGGTTCGGAATTTATTTTTAGGTTCTTTTTATGAACCTCAAACTATATTTTAGAAAACAGCGTTGGCTAACTCAATGAGCTGTTTGCTTTGCTTTTTCGTGCGTTAAAATTCTTGCAATCCACGCGAGCACCAAGGCTGAAAAAATAAACACCAGGTGAATGATGATTTCATATTTCAAGGGCTCAAAGTTGCCTGTCTTTGCCTCGGAGTGAATATCAATAAACGTTTTGAGCAAGTGAACACCTGAAATAGATGCCAACGAAGTGGCCAATTTTACTTTTAGCCGGTCGGCATCAAGGTTATCAATCCAATGAGGTCTATCTTCTTGTTCATCGAAATCAATGCGACTGGTAAAGATGGAATAGCCACCAATGATTACAATGATGAGCAAGTTCATGACCATGGAAATATCGATCAAACCTAATATGCCCAGCATCACCTGGGTCTCATTGAAGTTCTCAACGTTGAGCCAAAGCGCGATCAATTCGCCAACAAACTTATACACATATAAACAAGAGCCGACTATTAAGCCAAGGTAAACCGGGGCTTGCGTCCATCGCGAGGCAAATACACAGACTTCTATAATTACCTCAAATGCTTTGCTTATTTCCTTGACCAATTTCATGATGATGGGTTTATAAAATGAGCGTTAAAATTATGATATTTCTTAATATCTCAAGCCGAACAGCAAAATAATCTATCACCTGAAATACGTTAAATTTATTAGGTTTCTACAATGGCTTACAACGAGCAACTTACCAATCGAATCCGCGAAGCACTAGCACACTTGCCTAAGGTGGAAGAAAAGAAAATGTTTCGTGGTGTTACGTTTATGGTGAACGGAAAAATGTGCATCAGCGCGGGCAATGATGAGATGATGTGCCGCATTGATCCAGATGTGTTTGAGGCTGCTGTTGAAAAGCCCGGCTGTCGGCCAATGGTACATAATGGTCGCACCATGAAAGGATTTGTCTTTGTTAATGAAGAAAGTATCCGGAATAAAAAAGAATTTAACTACTGGATTAGTCTCGCTCTCGACTTCAATAAAAAAGCTAAAGCATCGTCTAAAAAGAAGAAGAATAATACCTAAGGGTGAAAATGTCTCGTGGTGGGAATAGTTGAATTCATTTTGGCACAAACTTAGATTAAAAACCATCGGGAATTGACCGAAAATTATTGCGGAATAACCCGAAAATAGATCGACTTTGAGGGTGGGATAAAAGCTAATTATGGACTAAATTATAGCGATTTTCCATGTTTTCAATCGTTTTCGTATGACATTTCTCCTTGTTCCAGATTTTGAAGGCTAGAGTTGGCACACTTTTGTGTATACGCATTTCATGTATTCATTTTAAAACCAATTGTATGAAAAGCTTCATAAAAGTTCTCTTTTTAATTTTCGTTTGTGCTTCTCAAATTCAAGCCCAGAAAATCGGGCTTCTTCTCGATGATTATATCATTGAGCGGTGGTATTCTGACCAAAGATATTTTACTGAAAGGGTAAGAGAACTGGGTGGCGAAGTTTTGGTTGAAGTGGCCTATTCAGATACAGCTCAGCAAGTGGACCTGGCTAAAAAATTGATCGGTTTAGGAGTTAAAGTTTTGGTCGTTATTCCCACCGATTCACATCAAGCAGCTAAAATCGCTGACTTGGCAAAAAAATCAGGAGTAGCAGTCGTCTCTTATGACCGTTTGATTTTGAGCGAAAATATAGCCGCCTATGTATCCTACGACAATCGTAAAGTGGGAATGCTGCAAGCGAAGTATGCACTGGAAAAAGTGCCTAGTGGAAAATTTATTTTGATGAACGGACCACCTTCAGATAATAACGCCTTGTTGTTTAAGGCAGGACAAGAAGAAGTCTTAGCTCCAAGCATCAAGAGCGGCAAGGTTCAAGTGATAGGCAGTTTTGTAATGGACGATTGGGGACAGCTTGGTGCATACATGAAACTGCAGGATTTCTTTTCAAAGACTAAAGACCGGCCCGATGCAGTAGTTGTTGCCAACGATGAACTGGCCACTGGTGTAATCACGGCGCTACCAAAAGAAATAACGGGAAAGACAATCGTTACGGGGCAAGATGCTGATGTAGCCGGCATTAAAAATATACTGGCCGGAAATCAAGCCATGACGGTGTATAAACCCATAAAGCCATTGGCCGAAAAAGCGGCTGAAATCGCTATGCATCTAGCCCGCGGCACTGCCATTAAAGGGCTCACCAAAACAAACCTCGGAGCCATTTCAGTAAATGCAATTCTTCTTAATCCAATTACTGTCGACAAATCGAATTACATGGAAACGGTAATCAAAGACGGGCAAGTAAAGCTTGCTGATTTGAAAACGAACTAACAGTTCTGAAATTAAATCGTTAAGAAATTAGCCCGACAGTCATCGGGCTTTTTTTATTTCCATTTTTTGCAATCAATAATCTGAGGGAAAGAATCAAATCTCTACACACTGATCTTTTTAAACTTCATTACTTGCCAGATCACAACAGGCGCTCCGATCAATGAAGTCAACGCATTGAGAGGAAGGGCTTGAGCACTTACTGCGACTTGTGAAAGCGTGTCGCAAAACAGGAGAAGCATGGCCCCTCCACACATTACTGCCGGCAACAAAATTTTATGATTGGTGGTGGGCATCGCTAATCGAGCGAGATGCGGTACAGCCAACCCAACAAAAGCAATCGGTCCACAGAAAGCAGTGATTCCACCAGTCATAAGTCCGGTAGCTATGACCATCCAAAAACGCGAACGGTTAATATTTATTCCTAGACTTCGCGCATAATTTTCTCCCAGTAACCAACCGTTCAACGGCTTGAGTAAAAAAACTCCGATAGAAATTCCAATAAAAAAAATTACGGATAGCACATCTATTTCTTTCCAACCCGTGTTGCCTACACTTCCCATCGTCCAGATCACATACGATTGCAAGTCATCGGCTTGACTTACAAATTGCATAACGCTCATGAGGGATGAGGTGGCCGCGGCGAGCATCAGTCCAATGATCAGTAGGGATGCATTATCACGAACCTTGCGTGCGATGAGAAGCATCAACAGAAGGACGAACGCACCACCAACGCTAGCTGCCAGGGCCAAGCTCCATTCTCCCCACGCAAAATTAAATCCCCTTCCCATGAGCACCAACAAACCCACTGCAAGGCTGGCACCTGAACTTAAGCCCAACACATCCGGCCCGGCTAGCGGGTTTCGAAAAAGAGTTTGCATCAACAGTCCACTTGCCGCCAGTCCAGCGCCAGCAAGAACACAGGTGATCGCCTTAGGAAAACGAAACTGCCAAAGAATGGTATGCACCATCGTTTCATTTTCATTGAATAGGTTTTTAAAAATATCAGGAAGAGAAAAATAGGCGCTACCAATGCTAACATCCGCACAAAATAAAATAATCAAGGCGATAGCAAGGACTAAAAATCTGATTGAATAAGACTTTCCAAATGGCATCAAAAACAAAGATACTGATCTGCGCCAATGCTTTTGACATTCTCTTATCAACTTTCGGTTTATGTTTTCGTATATTATAATCTAATCATAAAATTTTCCTATGAAAACAATTGCATTCCTGGCTATAACAACCTTGCTCGGCAATTCACTGGTTTTTGGTCAGGATGGTTCATCTGAACTTCAACTTAAGACAGCAAGTAATCACCCGATGCAATATTTCATTTCCCTTCCAAAGGGATGGAACAAAACTAAGAAGTGGCAGATGGTGATGATTCTAGAAGCTGCGGACAAGGAATATAAAATCAACGCTGAGCGATTTATAAAAGCAAGAGGAAATTTGCCGTTAATACTAGTGGCACCTTACAACACTAACAATGGTAATTCGGGTCGAAGAGATGAAAAGGTTTTCCCTTACTCAAAAGAAACATGGGACTACATTGACAAAGTAGGCGATTGTCAATTCAATGATGAGGGCATTCATCAAATTATTTTGGATGTTGCCAAGGAATATAACGGAGAGCAAAAAATCTTTCTCACAGGATTTGAAGCCGGCACTCATACCTTGTGGTCAATTGTTTTCAATCATCCGGAATATTTGAAAGCAGCCATTTCCGTTGCCGGGAATTTCAGGAATCGTTGCATCGAGTCTTCCAAAATTTCAGCTGATCCATCTAAAAAGAATTTTCCTATTCAATCCCTTATAGGTGAAACCGATGAATACTTCGGACCTTCAGGTAAATTTTATAATCAATGGACAGAAGTCAAAACATTGGCAATCAAGAATGGTTTCCATAATATTTCGGAAACAGTTGTACCAAAAAAAGGTCACGTACCAATGCCTGACGAAGCGTTGAACTATATTATTTCCCTTCCGAAAAAAGATAAGCCTGAGTAAAAAACTCAGGCTCTCATTTTATACTTCGGAAGGCTTCACATGATATCCTCAACAGAAACTGCACTCACCTGCTTTTGCTTTACCAAGTCATTGAACTTTGGAAGTTTGTCCTTCATGATTTGACGAAGGCTGTTTAGCTGCATGTCAATTTTTTCGGTAACCTCTTTATACACTGTTTTCACTTGCTCCGTTGGATGATAATCGCTTCCATCCACTTCACCTGCCAGGGCTCCTAATTTGTTATTCAAGCGAATGGGATAGTTGAGCGGATCCTGGCCGCTTTTATTTTTAGTTTGATATAATGACTCCTCAATTTTCTTCATCTCATCAATAATTGACTTACCCATATCGACCACATCTTTCATATCTGTTTTGTCTTTCATCGGGTCAGTTACCCGATTAATTTGTTCGCGCACAGTTCTAATATTCTTAACGGCTTTATTTGTTTCTGAAAGCTTATCACGAACGGCAATCGCAAAATCAAACTGCGCTTTGATATCGACTAGTGTTCCGGAAGTGCGAGGATCTTTTACAATTTCAAATTCAGTTTCCTGGATTTGATCGTTCACAGTTAGTTTAGCTTTATAAATTCCAGGAATCGCCTTAGGGCCGTTGAGTGAGGCTGCCCACATAATGAGTCCGTCAAACCCTTCTGCATCAGCATAACGCATGTTCCAAATCAACCGGTTCATTCCCGGTTTTATTTTCATTTCCTCTTCTTTCAATTTTTTATCAGGCTTGGTCGAGAATTTTTTAATCGTTTTTCCATTCGTTTCCAAAATCTCAAGTGAAGCTTTTGTCTTGACTGTGTCTTTCAAAAAATAATGAATCATTACTCCATTAGGATGATTCTTGCCTTCCGTCTTGGGTTGTTCTTTTGTCTGGCCTCCGTTCATTCTATAACTGGGCATCGGTTTGAACAAATGAGTTTCGCTTTTTGCAATCAACTCATTGAGTTGATGAAGAGGTGTTATATCATCAATCAGCCAAAAGCTTCTGCCCTGCGTTGCTGCGATGAGGTTGTCATTTTTGATCGTCAGGTCAGTAATAGGAACAATGGGCAAATTAAGTTGAAAGGGTTTCCAACTGGCTCCATCATCAAAGGATATGTACATTCCGAATTCTGTACCTGCATAGAGCAAACCAGCCCGTTTAGGATCAGCGCGAACAACGCGGGTGAAGTGAGCTGGGTCAATTCCATCTGTAATCTTTGTCCATGTCTTTCCGTAGTCTTTCGTTCTGTACAAATAAGGTTGGTAATCACCTGACTTGTACTTTGTTCCTGCCACATAAGCTCCACCCTTCACAAACGGATCGAACTCAATGCTGTTGAACATCATCCACTCGGGCATTCCTGCAGGTGTGATCTTCTCCCAATTTTTTCCTCCATCCTTGGTAATGTGAAGAAGACCATCATCCGATCCCGCGATGATTAGATCTTTTTCATAAGGCGATTCTGCTACCGCGAAAATGGTGCAATAATATTCTACTGCCGTGTTGTCTTTTGTTATTGGGCCACCTGAAGGACCAAGTTTAGTTGGATCGTTACGTGTTAGGTCCGGACTGATCAGTTCCCAGCTTTCACCGGCATTATAACTGACGTGAAGATTTTGCGAAGCAGCGTATAATTTTTTTGGATCGTGTGGAGAAAAGAAAATCGGAAAGTTCCACTGAAAGCGGTACTTCGCGCCTTCTGCACCAGAACCCATGGGATTATCCGGCCACGCATTGATGCTTCTTGATTCTCCTGTCCTGTGATTTTTACGCTCAAGGTATCCATCATAGCTTCCTCCATAAACCACATCCTCATCAGTTGGATCAACTGCCAAGTGACCACTCTCACCGCCTGCTGTGTTTTCCCAATCATGATCACCAATTGAAAAACCATCCGTGCGATGCAACACGCGTTGAGTAGAATTATCTTGCTGAGCCCCATAAATTCTGTAAGGAAAATGATTGTCGGTAACCACACGATAGTACTGTGCCGTTGGTTGATTGTGGTAGGTACTCCAATTCTCTCCCGCATCAAACGAAACTTGTCCACCGCCGTCGTCGCCAATAATCATACGCTGGTTATCTTCAGGCGCGATCCACAAATCGTGATGATCGCCATGGTTGGCGTTCATCGATTTGAAAGTTTTTCCTCCGTCTTTTGATTTATGATAGGATACATTCATCACGTAGACAATGTCTTCATCTTTTGTATCCGCATAAATTTTTGAGTAGTACCACGCACGTTGACGGAGGCTGCGATCCTCGTTCATCATCTTCCAGGTTGTTCCACCATCATCCGAACGGTAAACGCCACCTTTATCATTTTCTATGATCGCATACACACGATTTGAATTAACCGGGGAAACTGATACGCCCACGATTCCCCAAATTCCTTTTGGCATTCCTTCATTGGAAGAAATATTTTTCCAGGTATCTCCACCATCGGTGCTTTTCCATAGACCGGAACCCTCGCCACCACTTTCTAAACTGTAAGGAGTACGATGAATCCTCCATGTGGACGCAAAAAGGATTCTCGGATTGTTGGGATCCATGCATAAGTCAACAGCACCAGCATCGGCATTAGCGAACAAAATTCGTTTCCAATTTTTTCCGCCATCTTCAGAACGATAAATTCCGCGCTCTTCAGATGATTTGAAAAGATCTCCGAGCACGGCCGCGTAAACCAAATCGGAGTTTTTAGGATGAATGCGGATACGAGGAATGTGATTTGAGTTTTTCAACCCCACAAACGTCCAGGTTTTTCCTGCATCAGTAGTTTTCCAAATTCCATGGCCGAATGAAACATTTCCTCTCACAGTAGCTTCACCTTGGCCAGCATAAATTACATTATTGTCCCACTCACTCACGGCAACGGAACCGATCGAGCCACCAAAAAACCCATCGGAAATATTTGACCACGTGTTGCCAGCATCCGTAGTGCGCCACACACCTCCACCGGTTGATCCAAAGTAAAATAAATTAGGTCTTCCAGGTACGCCAGTCACTGCCGCCGAGCGCCCCCCACGATAGGGGCCAATGCTGCGCCATTCGAGTGCGTTGTATAATTTTTCATCATAGGCCAATGTATTTTTTGAAGGAGCACTTGCTTTTTTTTGTGCTGCCGCACATAACGATAATAGGCACGTCAGGAATAGAAATATCTTTTTCATAAGGATAAATTAGGCAACGATTTTAAAGAAAAAATGCCAATGAAGTTTTAACAATTTGATGAATGGCCGAATGAATTCAACTTAATAAAGAACCTGGTCTTCTTTTGAAAGAAAGACAGCAACCAGTCCGATCAGAAAAACCCATGAAAAGAAAAAGATTGAATTGCCATAGCCGCCAAGAGTAGTTACCCAGGAGCCTACAAAGAAAACAGCCGCTGATGTAAATACTCTTCCCGTGTTGAAACATAAACCAGTGGCCGTGCCACGAACCATCACCGGAAATAACTGCGGTAAGTAACCTGACAAAACTCCTTGACTTATCCCAAAGAAGATTCCTAACAAACCCATTTCCCACATTGCAATTTCTGAAAAGGTAGAGTTGAGTTTGAAGAGCATGAAGGAAAGCACAAAGCATCCGCCAAAACATAATAGCATGGCTTTGCGGAATCCCATAAAGTCGATGATCCAGCCAGAAACTACTCCACCTAGCAAAGCACCACCGCCCAAGATCATCATGCTCAAGCTTCTTTCCTTTTGTCCATCCGAATCAACCAACATACTTTGCACCCAAGTTGGTACCCAGGAAAATACTGCCCACAATCCGATTAGCATCGTACCAAAAATAACCGAACCAATTATTAACTGGAAATAATACGATTTCAGGCTGACAACTTCTCGTTCACTCTTTTGTTGTTTTTTGTTTTGCTTCCAGCGATCCGATTCTTGTAGTAACGGAAGAGATATCAAACCAATCGCTAACGGAACAATGCCCGACAAAAAACCTTGTCGCCATCCTGCAATAAAATAATTGATAGTGCCTGCTGAAAGAATTCCGATAGGAAAGGCAACGCTGATGATTCCAATAATGATGGCGCGGCTTTTTATTGGCCACACTTCCAGCAACAGTGTGACGGTTACTACTAACACACCACCAACACCAAAGCCAGAGAAAAATCTACACACTACGACATAGCCCCACGAAGGAGCAAAGCCAATGAGCAGTGTAAATAAACCAAACATGGCAAAGGCTAATGCCGTTGCTCTTGCTCGGCCAATACGATCACCAATCACGCCCCACGTTACTCCACCAATTGTCCAACCGATAAGAAACATGGAGTTGATATAAGCGCTTACTTCATTCAGCATTTCGGGATCTGATTTGCCCAGCAAGTCGCTCACCACCGTTGGCAAATACACCGACATCAATACGGAAACAGCGCCACCCAATGCTGTGCTGATAAAACAGATGATGTAGGTAGTCCAAAGTTTGATTGTAATCTTTTCGGGGGCGTCGATGGATGTAAGCAAGGTCTTAAAATTTATTTAGCAATTCTGCTATTTCAAAGCTATGATTAATTGTTTTTCGGGCAAACTCAATTTACTTTCAGGCAAAATTTATATGGAAGACAAAAGTTTCAGACCTCTTTTCACCATCCCTGTAATCGTAGCGGCACTGGGTTACTTTGTTGATATTTATGATCTCCTGCTTTTCAGCATTGTGCGACGGCCAAGTCTTTTAGCTCTCGGCGTTGCTGAAAGCTCTTTGCTTAGTGAAGGTGAATTTCTTTTGCAAGTGCAGATGACCGGGCTTCTTGTAGGAGGAATTATCTGGGGTATCATGGGTGATAAAAAAGGGAGGCTTTCCGTTTTGTTTGGATCTATCCTGCTTTATTCACTATCCAACATAGCGAATGGATTTGTAACCGATGTCAATCAATACGCAATTTTGCGCTTCATCGCAGGAATAGGATTAGCAGGAGAACTGGGTGCCGGGATCACATTAGTTTCTGAATCGCTTCCTACACGCCTACGTGGTTATGGTACAACCCTTGTTGCCACTGTTGGTTTATTTGGCGCTGTGGTTGCTAATTTTGTCGTGAGGCAATCGGATTGGCGCACTGCATTTTTTATGGGGGGTGGTTTAGGGTTGTTATTACTTATTGCCCGGATTAGCGTTTTTGAATCCAGCATTTTCTTGAAAGTGAAAGGGGAAGGAGTACAACGCGGAAATTTTTTCATGCTGTTCACCAAGAAGGAAAGGTTGTTGCGATTCTTGGGTTGCATTTTTATCGGTACACCCATTTGGTATGTTATTGGTATTCTCATTTTCGCAGCGCCGGAGATCGCCAGTGCTTTGGGTATTTCAGAAAAAATTTCATCAGGTGATGCCGTCATGTGGAGTTATATTGGATTAGCAGTCGGCGATCTCTCCAGTGGATTGATAAGTCAATTAATGAAAAGTCGGAAGAAAGTAGTACTTCTTTACATTCTCCTCACCATTATTTTTGTACTCATTTACTTATACTCAGGATCCATATCTACCAATCAATTTTACTTCAACTGCTTTTTACTTGGTGTGGGCGCAGGGTATTGGGCGCTTTTTGTTACCATTGCAGCAGAGCAGTTTGGCACCAACTTACGTTCTACTGTGGCCACAACAGTGCCTAACTTTATTCGTGGCACAGTAGCTCCGCTAACGATGTTGTTCAAATATATGAGAGCCGAGACCACTGTGATTGAGGGGGCACTTTGGGTGGGTCTCCTCACGTTTGTCGTTGCCTTGGTTGCCATTACCCTTGTTGATGAAACGTTCTCGCGGGACATGAATTTTGTCGAGAAGAATTGATGCGCGCCTAAAACGGTCGTAGATAGAACTATTCCGCTAAGCTATTATCTTTGTCAAAAGCCATAAATTCAGGGCTGACGAATGAATAAAATACTCGGGTTACTTTTGCTGTCATTTGCACCTGCCCTCTTGGTTGGTCAGAACATGCAAAAAATTGATAGCTTAAAAAATGAACTTAAGCATTCGTCCGACCAAAATCGATACGATCTCTTAACCAGTCTCGCATGGGAGTTTCGCTTTGCCTACCCAGATAGCACAGTCATATATGGAGAAAAAGCTTATGCACTTGCTAATCAATTAAACCTTCGTACTGACAAAGCTCGCCCCCTTAATTATATCGGCGTTGCTTATAATTACAAAGGCGAACGCCTCAAGGCATACGATTTCTTTTCCCAGGCACTTGACGTTGCCACTCGTCAAAATGATTCTATTCAGATCGCTCATTCCAACAATAACCTCGGACGTTTGTTTTTCGAACAAGGGATATTAGCCAAAGCTTACGACTATTTTATTAGGTCATATAATATTTTTAAAAAGACAAATGACCTCTCTGGGCTAGCCTATACGTTGCAGAGTCTGGCTAGATTGCAGGGATCGCAAAGGGATTTTATACAAGCAGAAAAGAATTACTTTGAAGCTTACCAAATCCGGCTTCAGTTGAAAAACAATAGAAACATTATGTCTGCGCTCATGATGTTAGGTCGGCTTCATTTTGATAGAAAAGAGTTTGAAAAATCGAATCGCTATCTTTTGAAGGCCGACTCCTTAGGCCAACTCAACAATGACGAGATTAATCTATCGGAAGTAAAAATATTGCTTGCAAAAAATTACATCGAGATGGGGCGCCTCAACGATGCCGAAAAAGTAGGAGAAATCGGAGCGAAGGTAATTAGCAGGTCACAGTATATGCATATTCAACCTGAAACTATGCTCATTCTGGGTAAAATAAAATTTCAAAAAGGAAAAACAAAGGAAGCAGAAGCCTATTTTAAGTCATCGTTAAAATTGGCCATAGAGATCAAAGATCTTCAAGGGCAGATGGATGCATTTAAAATGTTATGGAAATCAGCTGAAGCCAACCGAAACAAGCAGGAGGCGATGCACTACATGAATCAGTATCTCGTCCTAAATGATTCAATAAAAGACTTGGATTTCGCCAGGCAAATTGATCGGCTTCAATTTCAATTGGAAATTGAAAAGAAAGAAAAGGAAAATGAACTGTTGAAATTAAACGAAGCTCATCAAGCTGCAATTATTGATCGGCAACGAAGTCAAAACCTTTTGCTTTTCATTGTTTCACTTTTTGCAATCAGTTCTGCTGGAGTTGCCTGGTATTATAGCATCAAACGAAGACACGCGAATTTGGTCCTTGCGGCTCAAAACAAATTTATAGACCTACAAAGGAAACAGATCGAGAAACGCAATGTAGATCTCTCGATTCAAAATCAAAAGCTTGGCGACCTTAATCATGAGAAAGATATGCTCATGAATATTGTCGCCCACGATTTGAAATCGCCACTGGCACGTATTTTGGGTTTAGCCAATTTGCTAAGCGTAGATGGGCAACTACAACCTTCACAACAAGAATACCTTCGGTTGTTGAAAGATGTCACTCAATCCAACTTTGATTTAATTGTTGATCTACTTGATGTGAATGCCTTGCAAACTGGAGATGAAGATCTAAAAGCAACTGTCTTTCACGCAGGACAATTGATTGAGGAACGTATAACCTTCTATCAATATTTAGCCGCCACGAAAAAGATTGATTTGCAATTAAATCATGATTTGGACAAACCAGTAAAAAGTAACCCGGGTTATCTCAGTCGTATTATTGATAATCTTGTTTCAAATGCCATTAAGTTTTCACAGAATGGAGCAACAATAAATGTCAACGCAACAATCCTAAACGGATCTTTAACACTTACCGTAAAAGACAATGGCCCTGGATTTTCTGAGGAGGATAAACTTTTACTTTATCAACGTTTCAAGAAACTTAGTGCTCGCCCTACAGCTGGTGAAAGCTCAAACGGACTTGGGTTGGCTATTGTGAAGACATTAACCGATCGGCTTCACGGCGAAATTTCATTAACTAGTGAATCGGGTGAAGGAAGCGAATTCACGCTGCGCATCCCGATAAAAGTGGTTGAAAGTATTTCTGCTTGACTTGATAAAGACTAATATTTTTCCTCTTGGCTAGGAAATTCTTTTGCTTTCACATCCTCCACATATTTATTAACAGCAGAGGTAATCACCGTATTTAGATCCGCGTATCTTCGTAAAAACCTTGGTTTGAAATCTTTAGTAATGCCAAGCATATCCTGCATCACAAGCACTTGCCCATCCACATCGGGGCCAGCTCCAATACCAATAACTGGGATATTCAATTTGGAAGAAACTTTTTTTGCTAATTCTGCCGGTATCTTTTCTAAAACTAATCCAAAACAACCCGACTCCTGTAAAAGCTGAGCATCTTCTAAAAGTTTATTAGCCTCAGTCTCTTCCTTTGCACGAACGGAGTAAGTTCCGAATTTATAAATTGATTGTGGTGTTAGGCCCAAATGGCCCATCACAGGCACACCCGCACTTAAAATCCTTAACACGGAATCTTTTACTTCGCTACCACCCTCTAACTTCACAGCATGCGCCCCCGATTCTTTCATGATCCGGATTGAAGATCGAAGCGCCTCTCCTGAACTACCCTGATAATAACCAAAAGGGATATCAACGACTACCAGTGCGCGCTTCACAGCCTTAACTACAGAACTCGCGTGATAGATCATTTGATCAAGAGTGATGGGCAGCGTTGTTTCGTTTCCAGCCATAACATTCGAGGCGGAGTCGCCCACCAGAATAATATCAATGCCTGCTCCATCAATGATCCTTGCCATGCTGTAATCATAAGCAGTGAGCATAGCAATTTTCTCACCACGGTTTTTCATTTCCTGAAGCTGGTGAGTGGTGACTTTCTTTAATTCCGATTTTTTGTGAACAGACATTTGATTTTGGATTCAAAACTAAAGACTAAAATAATACGTTACTCTTTCAATTTGATTTCTAACCTCCTAATATTATCGAAGGTAAACGGATGCATCCTTGCCCAATTTTACTTCCACGTGATCGGTAAGCGTCGTTGCCAATTCATAACCAGAATAGGTGGGCACAATTGGAAATAGTGTATGACTACGATTCACTAACACGGCTACTTCAATTTTTTTTATTTCAACAGCAGTAAAGGGCTTCAGTGCATAAGCCAATGTACGACCTGTATTCAATACGTCATCAATCAGTATAACGCATTTTTTTTTCAACTCTTTTGCGGGAACATCAATGATTACTTCACTTTGCACCGGCGCGAGTTTATCCAAAGTAACCTTAGCTAATACAATTGTCAATGGAGAAATTGATTTTAATTCCTTTTCAAGAATTTTAGCGAGAGCATAACCTTGCCCGTCAATTCCTGCAATAACTATTGATTTTTCAGAAAAATTATTTTCATAAATCTCATAGGCAATCCTCCTGATTTTTTGAATCACTTGACCACCATTGAGTACTAATGATTTTTCTGAAGCTTCAATCATGGTATCGGGAGTACGCGGCTATCTTTAAACGTAGATAAGATCACGGTCGACTGCATGTTATCGACTACCTCAATGTTCGTAACTTTTTCAAGCATCAGATTTTGATAAGCAGGAATATCAGTTGCTACCACTTTCAAAATAAAATCTGCTTGGCCTGTTACGTGATGGCACTCTACCACTTCAGGAATTTTACTTATTGCTTTGATGAATTTCTCGATATTGTCTTTGTTGTGACCCTTTAGCGAAACAGTAACAAAAGTGCAAACTCCAAGGCCAACACTGGCCATATCCACGACAGCATGATAACTTTTAATCACATCTTGTGTTTCCAGTTTTTTCACACGCTCAAGAGTTGGGGCTGGCGACAATCCAATTTCTTGGGCTAATTGAGCATTGGTAATATTGGAATTGGCTTGAAGAAGTTCCAGTATCTTCCTGTCGATTGAGTCAAGTTTTGCTTTCGCCATGTCCTACAATTTTTTGCCGGGGAAATAAGCCACTTCGCCAAGTTCCTCTTCAATGCGAAGAAGTTGATTGTACTTTGCCATTCGATCGGAGCGTGAAGCAGAACCGGTTTTGATCTGCCCTGTGTTCAAAGCAACTGCCAAATCAGCAATCGTACTATCTTCAGTTTCACCTGAGCGGTGCGACATAATACTTTTATAAGAGTTACGCTTAGCCAAATTTACCGCATCAATAGTTTCTGTCAGAGAACCGATCTGGTTCACTTTCACTAAAATCGCGTTGGCAACACCTTTATCAATTCCTTGTTGCAGGCGTTTCACGTTGGTAACGAACAAATCGTCGCCCACCAATTGAACTTTCTTGCCAATGTTATCCGTCAGTGCTTTCCAACCAGCCCAGTCATCTTCGGCTAAGCCATCTTCAATCGAGATGATCGGATATTTCTTTGACCAGTTGGTCCAATACTCTGCCATCTCCAATGGTTTCAATTTTTTTCCTGAAGATTTTTTGAAATGATAGGTTTTGGTTTTGCTGTCAAAAAATTCTGAAGCAGCCGGATCGAGCGCAATCATGATTTCAGAACCGGGCTTATAACCAGCCTTTTCAATTGCTTTCAAAACAATTTCAATCGCTTCTTCATTCGATTTGATGTTTGGTGCAAAGCCTCCTTCGTCTCCCACATTGGTGGAAAGACCTTGGTCATGAAGCACTTTCTTCAGCGTGTGAAAAACTTCTGCGCCCATACGCAGTGCTTCAGAAAATGTATCAGCACCAATGGGCATCACCATAAACTCCTGAAAATCGATGGAGTTGTCGGCATGACTTCCACCATTTAAAATATTCATCATGGGCACGGGGAGTGTGTTGGCGTTAACTCCACCGATGTAACGGTACAACGATTGCCCGGATTCCATCGCAGCAGCTTTCGCAGCCGCTAATGATGTTCCGAGGATTGCATTTGCGCCCAGCTTTGCTTTGTTCGGTGTGCCATCCAATTCAATCATCACTTTATCAATCAGGCTCTGATCAAAAACAGATAGTCCAACAACTTCCGCAGCGATTTTTGTATTCACATTCTCTACTGCTTTCAATACACCCTTACCCATATACGTTTTCTTATCATTATCACGTAGCTCCACTGCTTCGTGACTACCGGTTGATGCACCGGAAGGAACTGCAGCGCGACCAAAGGCTCCATTCTCAGTAAATACATCTACTTCTACTGTTGGATTGCCACGACTATCAAGAATCTGACGGGCATAAATGCTTTCGATTAAGCTCATGTTGATTTAAGATTTAGAATTGTTGTTGATTTTAAGATTAGACTGGGAGTTTGTCCGGTTAATGCTTTTAACGAGGCTGTGAATATAGCAATGAATTCGTTAGATTCCTTAATTAGAAAGTGCGTTTTTTCTCCACCCAATTTGAATTTTGAAACCTCAAAACGGATTTCAAAATTCTTACTAACGATTGACTAATTCCTTTTGATCCACTTTGATCATTTCGACAAACTGATCAAACAAATATCTTGAATCATGCGGACCAGGTGAAGCTTCAGGGTGGTACTGAACCGAGAAGGCTTTTTTACTTTTCAATCGAATGCCCATGATCGTATTGTCATTCAAGTGCATGTGTGTCACCTCTACATCAGGATTTTTCTGAACATCTTTTTCACTCACACCAAAACCATGATTTTGCGATGTCATTTCACCAAGGCCAGAAATTAAATTTTTTACTGGATGATTTAATCCGCGATGACCATGGTGCATTTTGTAAGTAGAAAGCCCGCAAGCTAACGCAAGCAATTGGTGGCCCAGGCAAATACCAAATACGGGCTTATCCGTTTCTAAAATATCTTTTACGGTCTTAATCGCATAGTCCATTACAGAGGGGTCGCCCGGACCATTGGACAAGAAATAACCATCTGGTGACCATGCTTCCATTTCTTTTATCGGAGTCTTAGCAGGAAAAACCTGAATGTAACAACCACGAGCAGCAAGGTTGCGAAGGATGTTTATTTTGATCCCAAAATCCAAAGCCGCCACTTTCATTGCGGCTTGAGGATTGCCTACAAAATAACTTTTCTTAGTACTTACAATCGATGACAACTCTAAGCCATCCATCGAAGGAATTTTTTTCAACTCTTCTTTCAACTGCTCCGGAGAATGTTCCGAAGAGATTATCGCGTTCATGGCTCCTTTACTTCGAATATGACGCACTAATTTCCGCGTATCTAAATCAGTAATCCCAACGATATTATTTTTTTCTAAGTAGGCCTGTAAACTTTGCTTAGAAGTTTTTCGGCTGAAATCAGAAGAAAATTCATTGACAACAATGCCACTAATTTGCGGATGTCCGGATTCCTGCTCTTCATCGACTGTACCATAGTTGCCAATATGAGCAGTAGTGTTTACAATGATTTGTCCGTAGTAGGAAGGATCGGTGTAAATTTCCTGGTAACCCGTCATTCCGGTGTTAAAACAAATTTCACCTCCTGATGTCCCTCGTTTTCCGATAGCCTGACCTTCCATCAGAAAACCATCGGCCAGAAGTAAGTACGCTTTATCGCTCATGCTAAGATAGTTTTACAAAAATACTCCACTCCTTCAAATTGAATAGCTCTTTTTAAAAAAAGAATACAATGTAGGTAATCCTATTAAACTGGCTTAAAACGAGCTTCAAATTTGGCTAAATTCGAATTCAATTTCGCATTACTATGAAAAGACTATTTATAGTTACCTGTTTACTGTTGGCAACGATTGCAGGTTATGGACAAGGCCGAAGTAAGGAAATAAAAACAAAAAAGCTCTCCAAAAGTGAATCGGCCAATCTTACTCCCGAGCAAAGACTCGTTCATGAAACGGAACGAAAGACGAAAAGCGGAAAAAAGAACAAGAAATTGTCAACTAAGCAAAAGGCGAAAATCCAAAAAAAACAGTCAAGGGCCGCCTATCATACCAAACAGCCTAAAACGGCACCACGATCCAAACCGAAGTCTTAACTCTTTGGGTTGTTGTAATCCTGATAAATTTATCCCGTCTTCATAAAAAGAGCAATCAATTAGCAACTGAAAACTGCAAAATAAAAAAGGGACTGAACTTGATTCAATCCCTTTCGCATAAAGTTGTAATTCAGATTAGTCCTTCTTCTTTTCCGTCTTTTTTCCGGCTTTCTTTGGCTTCTCTTCAGTCGTCTCAGCATTCACCACCTCTACTTCAGCACCTTCTTCCTTCTTGCCCTTGCGACCTCTACGAGTCTTAGCTTTCTTAGCCGATCCGTCTTTCTTATACAAATCGTTGAAATCAACCAACTCCATCAAACACATATCCGCTGCATCGCCCAAACGAGGATCGCTCAATTTTATAATGCGAGTATAACCACCTTTTCTATCGGAAGTACGACCAGCCACTTCGCCAAATAAAGTCGTTACTGATTCCTTATTTTGCAGGTAGGAAAAAACCACCCTGCGTGAATGGGTAGAATCTGTCTTTGCTTTTGTAATCAATGGCTCAACATATTTTCTAAGCTCTTTTGCTTTTGATACCGTTGTCGTGATTCTTTTCTTAAGGATCAGCGAAGAGGCCATGTTAGAAAGTAATGCCTGGCGGTGAGCCGAGGTTCTCCCTAAGTGGTTTACTTTTTTACCGTGTCTCATTAGTCTTCGTCCAGTTTATATTTGCCGAGATCCATCCCAAAAGTGAGGTTTTTCTCTGATACTAATTGTTCTAATTCTGCCAAGGACTTCTTACCGAAGTTCCTGAATTTCATCATGTCTGATATATCCAACTGAACCAAGTCACCCAATGTTTTTACATCGGCAGCCTTTAAGCAGTTATAAGCGCGTACAGACAAGTCTAAGTCATGCAATTGTGTTTTCAACAATTTGCGCATGTGAAGCATCTCTTCATCAACTTGTTCCACTTCACTATCTTTTGTGGTCTCTAACTCAATAGATTTATCAGAGAATAAGCGGAAATGCTGAATCAAAATGAAAGCAGCTCCTTCCAATGCTTCTTCCGGATGGATTGATCCGTCCGTCTCGATCTCCACCATCAATTTTTCATAGTCAGTCTTTTGCTCAACGCGAGTGTTCTCAACGCTGTACTTTACATTTTTCACTGGGGTGAAAATTGCATCGATCGGAATGAAACCGAAAACTTGTTCATTCGGCTTGTTCTCTTCAGCAGGCAAATAGCCACGACCTTTTTCAACCGAAAGCTCTATTTCAAAATGAGCTGACTCATCCAAGTTACAGATCACATGATCCGAATTGAGGATTTCAAATCCGGAAGTGAACTTAGCGATATCGCCAGCCTTGAATTGCTTTTGTTTCTTGATGTTAACTACAACTTTGGATTCGTTAGTCTCACCAATCTTTCTAAACCGAACTTGCTTCAGGTTCAAAATAATTTCAGCTACGTCTTCCACTACTCCTTCAATGGTAGAGAATTCATGCAACACACCTGGGATTTTGATTCCAGTAATCGCATATCCTTCCAATGAAGACAACAAAATTCTTCTTAACGCATTGCCTATTGTAACACCGTAACCTTTTTCCAAAGGCTTGAAGGTGAACAGGCCATGGAAATCATCAGATTTTTCCATCACCACTTTATCCGGCATTTGAAATGCTAATATTGACATAAGCGATTTAATTTTTGTTTCAGGATTACTTCGAGTACAATTCAACGATCAACTGCTCGTTGATATTTTCGGGAATATCTTCCCGGGGAGGAAGGTTAATTAGTTTACCTTCAAATTCTTTAATATCCCACTCTAACCAGTTGTATTTCTTTGCACCATTAACAGACAACGCTGTAGTAATAGTTTCCAACGATTTTGATTTCTCACGAACAGCCACGGTATCGCCAGGCTTCAAGGTGTAAGAAGGAATGTTTACCACATCGCCATTTACCAAAATGTGCTTGTGCACCACTAACTGACGAGCTGCTCTGCGCGTAGGAGCAACACCTAAACGATAAACAGTGTTATCCAACCGTGCTTCCAAAAGTTGTAACAACACTTCGCCCGTTACGCCTTTTTTACGAGTAGCTTTATCAAAAGTGTTTTCGAACTGACGCTCCAATACACCATAGATGTATTTTGCTTTTTGCTTCTCAGCCAACTGCGTAGCATATTCAGAAAGCTTTCTCTTTTTTGTTTTGCCGTGTTGACCGGGAGCATAGTTCTTCTTTGCCAGAACTTTACTCTCGCCCATAATAGGCTCGTTAAACCTTCTGGATATCCTTACTTTGGGACCTGTGTATCTTGCCATGATCTTTTAATATCAATGATTAAACTCTTCTTTTCTTAGGAGGACGGCAACCGTTGTGAGGAAGCGGAGTCATGTCCTTGATCGTTGTTACTTCAATACCAGAAGCTTGTAAGCTACGGATTGCTGACTCGCGTCCAGCGCCCGGGCCTTTCACAAAAACTTCCACTTTGCGTAAGCCTTGTTCAAAAGCTTTGGTGGCTGCTTCCTGTGCGGCAACCTGTGCGGCATAAGGAGTGTTCTTCTTAGAGCCTTTGAACCCCATCTTTCCCGCAGAAGCCCAAGCCACAACCTGGCCAGTGCTGTTCGTCAACGAAATGATGATGTTGTTGAAGGTCGCCTGGATGTGGGCATGGCCTACGGCCTCCACCACTACAGTGCGCTTCTTGCTCTTATCTTTTTTCTTTTCAGCTACAGGTGCTGTTGCCATACGAAAAGTGTTAGTTTATTAATTACCCTTTAACTGCTTTCTTTTTGTTCGCTACGGTCTTGCGCTTGCCTTTCCGTGTGCGTGCGTTGTTCTTGGTGGTTTGTCCGCGCACAGGTAAACCTCTGCGATGACGAAGGCCACGGTAGCAACCAATATCCATGAGGCGCTTAATGCTCAACTGAATTTCAGACTTGAGAGAACCTTCAATGCGGAATTGCTCTGCAATTAGTGAACGAATCAAATTTGACTCTTCATCGTTCCAGTCCTTCACTTTCTTATCCAAGCTTACTTTAGCTTGTGCAAGTATTTTCTGCGCTGACCTGCGGCCAATGCCAAAAATATACGTGAGGCCAATTTCGCCTCTTTTATTGTCCGGAATATCAACGCCTGCTATACGTGCCATAATTATCCTTGTCTTTGTTTATACCGTGGATTCTTTTTGTTGATTACATACAACTTGCCCTTGCGTCTGATGATCTTGCAATCAGCGCTGCGCTTTTTGATGGATGCTCTTACCTTCATAACTATTTGTATCTAAACGTTATCCTTCCCTTTGTCAAATCGTAAGGCGACATTTCTAACCTTACTTTATCGCCTGGCAAAATGCGGATGTAATGCATCCTCATCTTTCCCGAAATATGCGCCAACACTTCATGTCCATTCTCCAACTGAACTTTAAACATGGCGTTGGACAACGCCTCGAGTATTGTTCCGTCTTGTTCTATCGATTTCTGTTTCGCCACTTGAACTTATAACTTTCTTCTATGTACTCGTGTGTTGTTACTACTTCAGTTTTATCTTCAAAGATCGCTACCATGTGCTCAAAATGAGCCGATGGTTTGTGATCACTTGTTCTAATCGTCCAACCGTCTTTCTCTTGCACTACATTCTTAGTTCCCATATTGATCATCGGTTCGATAGCAAATACCATCCCTTCAACAATCTTAGCTCCCTTGCCCCGCTTACCATAGTTTGGTACTTCAGGGTCTTCGTGCAAATCTTTACCTACTCCATGACCTACCAATTCTCTCACCACTCCATAACCAAACTGCTCTACATAACTCTGAACTGCGTGGCTCACATCTCCGATCCGGTTGCCAGCCTTCGCCTGAGCAATTCCGAGATGAAGAGATTCATAGGTCCTATCCAACAATTTCAATACTTCCGAACTTACCTTTTCCAGCGGATAGGTGTATGCCGAATCGCTGTGAAACCCTTTGTACTTCACTCCGCAATCCACGGAAATGATATCGGTCTCTTTCAATTCGTATTCTCCCGGGAACCCATGCACTACAACATCATTAACTGAGATGCATAATGCTGAAGGAAACCCGTGATAGTTCTTAAACGATGGCCACCCGCCATGGTCTTGTATATACTGATCCGCAATCTTATCCAAGTCTTTCGTTTTCACACCCGGCTTGATTGCCTTCGCTACTTCCGCATGCGCCTTTCCTAAAATCTGCGCACTTTCCTTTATAACCTGAATTTCTTGTGCCGTCTTATAGTGAATCATTCCACTCTAAGCAGCCGCAAATTGAGAACGTCCTTTCACTCTACCTGACTTCATCATCCCTTCGTAGTGGCGCATCAACAAGTAGCTTTCAATCTGCTGAAGTGTGTCAAGCACAACGCCAACTAAAATCAACAACGATGTACCACCGTAGAAGTAAGCAAAATTCTGAGTGATGCCCGCCTTCACAGCAAAAGCTGGAAGAATTGCCACCATTGCTAAGAAAATTGCACCGGGCAAAGTAATCTTTGATAAAATTCCATCTATAAATTCTGCAGTTTGTTTTCCAGGTTTAATTCCGGGAACAAATCCGCCATTTCTTTTCAAGTTGTCAGCAATATCGTTTGAAGGCACAGTGATCGCTGTGTAGAAGAAAGTGAAAATGATAATCAATGAAGCAAACAATAAATTGTATTGCCATGATGTAAAGTCAGCAAATGTAGTTCCTACGTAAGCCCCTAAATCGCTATCCCTCCAAATGCTGGCCATCAATGGAGGAATGAACATCAATGCTTGTGCGAAGATGATAGGCATTACACCCGCGGAGTTCAATTTCAATGGAATGAAATCTCTCTTGCCACCATACAATTTATTTCCAACAACCTGCTTCGCATATTGAATAGGAATTTTTCGAGTGGCTTGCGTCAACGCGATAACACCTACTACAACGAAGAAAAGAGCTAATATTTCGATGATGAAAAGCAATGCACCATTCAATCCTTTTGAATCTACTTCTTGAAGAATTGCAACTGGGAAACGTGATACGATACCAATCATGATCAACATGCTAATACCATTACCAATACCTTTATCAGTGATACGCTCACCTAACCACATGCAGAACATCGTGCCCGCCACAATGATGATCATTGAAGAGACCACATAAAACAATCCTGGTTGAATAATTGCTTCAGGATTAACTATCGACTTCAAATAACCAAATGATTGAGCCGCAGTAATTACGATTGTTAATACTCGTGTGAATTGATTCAATTTCTTTCTTCCACTCTCTCCTTCTTTTTGAAGCTTAGTGAAATGTGGAACTGCCACTGTTAACAACTGCACTACGATGGATGCTGAGATGTAAGGCATGATACCTAATGCAAAGATGGAGGCACGCGTAAATGAACCTCCCAAAAATGTATTCAATAAATCAAAAATACCACCTGAGTTCCCAGTTAACCTGTTCGGATCAATTCCGGGCAATACGATATATGAACCTAATCTGAAAATGACCAAGAAGCCAATCGTATTGAGGATCCTCACGCGAAGGTCTTCAATGGAAAAAATGTTCTTTATGGTACTAAAAAAACGCTTCATTTATTTCGCTATTGTGACGTTGCCGCCAGCCGTTTCAATTGCTTTAGTTGCTGTTTCTGAGAAGGCATGAGCTTCAACCGATAACTTCGATTTTACTTCGCCCCTTCCTAAAATTTTAACAAGATCATTCTTACCCACGATTCCATTATCGCGCATCAATTGAACATTGAGGGATTTGGAATTGGTCTTCTTTGCCAATTCTTCCAACGCATCCAAATTGATCGGCTTAAAATAGATTTTGTTGTTGTTCTTGAAGCCAAACTTAGGAATACGTCTTTGCAAAGGCATCTGACCACCTTCAAAACCGAATTTCTTGTGATAGCCTGAACGTGATTGGGCACCTTTGTGACCACGGCCAGCCGTGCTACCACCACTACCTTGTCCACGGCCTAGGCGTTTATTTGTTTTTGTCGAACCGGAGGCCGGCTTGAGCGTATGCAACTTCATCTTATAATTCGGTTACGCTTACTAAATGATTTACTTTTCTTACCATACCCTGAATCTGAGGAGTATACTCCACTTCTACAGAGTTATTCACTCTTCCTAAACCTAAAGACTGAATTGTTCTCAATTGAGTGTCAGGTCTTTTGATCGTACTACGGGTTTGCGTGATTCTAACTTTTGCCATAACTCTTATCCGTTGAATACTTTTGACAATGATACACCGCGGTTTCTCGCGATCGTTTGAGGATCGCGCATCGTAGTCAATGCCTTAAAAGTTGCCTTCACCACGTTGTGTGGATTTGATGAACCTTTAGACTTTGCCAACACATTGTGAACTCCTGCGCTTTCCAACACAGCACGCATTGCACCACCAGCAATTACACCTGTACCTGGAGAGGCCGGTTTCAACAATACGAAACCACCACCAAATTTTCCAAGTGACTCATGTGGAACAGTTCCTTTAATGATCGGAACTTTTACCAAATGCTTCTTTGCATCATCGATACCTTTGGTTATTGCATCAGTTACTTCATTGGCTTTGCCAAGACCATAACCTACCACACCATTGCCATCGCCTACTACAACGATTGCCGCAAAACTAAATCTGCGACCACCCTTTACTACTTTGGCTACGCGTTGGATAGCAACTACCTTCTCTTTCAAGTCGATATCGCTGGCCTTTACCGTGCTGACGTTACTTTGTGTCATGCGTTAAAATTTTAAGCCTCCTTCTCTGGCTCCTTCTGCCAAAGCTTTGATATTACCGTGATATAAATAACCGTTGCGGTCGAATACAATTGTATTGATGCCGCTGGCAACTGCCTTCTCAGCTAATTTTTTGCCTACCGTTTTTGAAATCTCAATGTTCACGCCACCTTTTGATTCCAACTCTTTTGAAGAGAAAGCCAACAATGTATGGCTCTTAGAATCATCGATTACCTGAGCATAAATTGCCTTGTTGCTTTTGAACACAGAAAGCCTTGGCCTTGCTGGCGTGCCTTCTATTTTGTGACGGATACTGAATTTGATCCGTTGTCTTCTGTCTTTAATGTTCGGCATAACTTTAATTATTTAGCGGCTGCCTTACCAGCTTTTCTACGTACAAACTCACCCACATAACGAATGCCCTTGCCTTTGTAAGGTTCAACCGGACGAAGTGATTTTATTTTAGCGGCTACCTGACCGATCAATTGCTTATCAATTCCCTCCAAAATGATCATTGGGTTCTGACCTTTCTCTTGTACCGCTTGTAACTTCAATTCTGAAGGAACAGCCAATATTACACTATGCGAGTAACCTAAGCTCAAATCCAATACGTTGCCTTGAGCAACGGCTTTGTACCCTACACCGATCACTTCTAAGTCTCTTCTGTATCCTTTGCTCACACCTTCCACCATGTTAGCAATCAACGAACGATATAAACCGTGCATTGCTTTGTGTCTCTTTTGCTCAGTAGGGCGGTGAACATGAACTGCTCCTTCTTCCAAAGTAACTTTGAAATCGCGATCGATTTTTTGTTTCAACTCGCCTTTAGGTCCTTTCACCACAACATTGTGGTCTACCTCTGCGAAGGTGCACGTAACTCCTTTCGGCAGGCTTATCGGTAATCTTCCTATTCGTGACATGATCTTACTCGATTAATATACGTAACACAAAACTTCACCCCCTACATTCAATGCCTTTGCTTCTTTGTCGGTAATTACTCCTTTCGAAGTAGAAAGGATAGCAATACCCAAGCCGTTCAAAACTTTCGGCAGTTCAGAAGCTGGCTTATACTGACGAAGACCTGGCGTACTCACCCGGTGCAACTTGGTAATCGCAGATTCTTTCGTTTCCGGATTGTACTTCAAGGCAATTTTAATGTTGCCCTGCTTGTTGTCAGTGTCCTCGAATTTATAATTGAGGATATAGCCTTTATCGAAAAGTACTTTTGTTACTTCCTTTTTAAGATTGGAAGCAGGCACCTCCACCACACGGTGACGGGCTTTGATGGCGTTGCGCACGCGAGTCAAATAATCTGCAATCGGATCCGTAATTTTCATATTCTCTACTTTAAAAAAGCAAACCCGTTTTATGAAACGGGCTGCAAAGATAATTAACAAATTTGGTTCTCCAAACTGTTACCTGGTTTCGGTGGGGCTATTTTTGCCTTTCCGACCTTGGATACTCAGCAACCTAATATTTTACTACAAGCTACCAGCTTGCCTTGGTCACGCCGGGGATCTTCCCTTCATGAGCCAATTGGCGGAACTGGTTACGGCAAAGGCCAAACTTGGCCATGTAACCACGTGGCCTTCCAGTGAGTTTGCAACGGCTGTGCAAACGAACTGCAGAAGAACTGCGCGGAAGTTTATCAAGAGCAGCATAGTTTCCAGCCGCCTTTAAAGCCTTGCGTTTCTCAGCATAACGCTTTACCAAAGCTTCTTTCTTATTGTCTCTTGCGATGACGGATAATTTTGCCATGATCAGTTTTTATTTACAAATGGCATCCCAAATGCTTTCAGGAGCGCATAACTTTCTTCGTCTGTATTTGCGTTGGTCACAAAAGTGATATCCATACCATTGATCTTGCTCACCTTGTCGATGGAGATCTCAGGGAAAATAATCTGTTCTTTCACACCTAACGTATAGTTTCCACGACCATCAAATCCTTTATCGTTTACACCTTTGAAATCACGGACACGTGGAAGCGCAACGTTCATCAGGCGATCCATGAATTCATACATTTTGTCTCCGCGTAACGTCACACGAACGCCTATGGCTTGGTCCTTTCTTAATTTAAAATTCGAAATATCTTTTTTCGACTTTGTAGGTACCGCTTTTTGACCTGTTATGGTTGAGATTTCCTCAATGCCTACATCAATCAATTTCTTATCGGCAACAGCTGCGCCAATACCTTTATTGATACAGATTTTCTCAATCTTAGGAACTTGCATGATCGACTTGTACTGAAACTTCTCCTTCAGTCCAGGTACGATTTCCTTCAAATATTTTTCTTTCAATCGTGGCGTTGCCATGGTTCTATTACTTTATAAGTTCTCCGGTTTTCTTAGAATAACGCTGCAGCTTACCTTTTTCGTTCAGCTTGCGGCCAGTACGAGTTGGCTTGCCTGAGGCAGGATCAACTAACATCAAATTGCTGATGTGTACTCCGCCTTCAATTTTTTTGATTCCACCTTCAGGCTTACCTGCCGATGGCTTCTGATGTTTTGTTATGATATTAATTCCTTCTACAAGAACACGGCTCTTGCTGGCTAATATCTCCAACACCTTTCCGGTTTTATTTTTATCATCGCCTGACAATACTTTTACCGTATCGCCTTTGCGGATGTGCAACTTCTGCTGCGTGTTAAATTTCCTTTCCATAAATTATAATACTTCAGGCGCTAATGAAATGATTTTCATAAACTGCTTCTCGCGAAGCTCACGTGCCACTGGTCCAAAAATGCGAGTGCCACGTGGTTCATCCTGTGCTGTCAATAACACCGCAGCGTTATCTTCAAAACGGATGTATGATCCATCTTTTCTGCGCACTTCTTTCTTGGTGCGTACAATTACGGCCTTGCTAACCGTTCCTTTTTTAATTTGGCTGGTAGGTAACGCTGACTTAACAGTCACCACAATTTTATCGCCTACGCTAGCAGAACGTCTGTGTGTTCCACCCAATACGTGAAGACAAAGCACCTCTTTGGCGCCACTGTTATCTGCTACGGTAAGTCTGCTTTCGGTTGAGATCATGATTACTTCGCTTTTTCAATTATTTCTACCAATCTCCATCTTTTGTTCTTGCTCAACGGACGGGTCTCCATGATCCGCACGGTATCGCCAACGCCAGCCTCATTCTTTTCGTCATGGGCCATGAACTTTGTAGTCTTGTTCATGAACTTTCCATAGATAGGATGTTTTACTTTCCTATTCATGGCAACAGAAATGGACTTTTGCATTTTATTGCTCACCACTTTGCCAACCCTTTCTTTTCTACTGTTTCTTTCTTCCATAACGAAACTATTTTTTGCCTTCTTTGGCTGTCAATTCTGTTTTTAACCTGGCGATGAGTTTGCGCGTTTCGCGAATCTTCATCGGGTTTTCAATAGCTGAAACCTGATGTGCAAATTTCATTTTGCGCATGGTTTCTTTTTCGCTGCCGATTTTTTCGTTCAGTTCGGCAAGTGTTAATCCTTTTATTTCAGCGTTCTTCATTTCTATTAAGCTTTAACGGCTGCCTGTTCTACATAATCCCTGCGAACGGTAAACCTTGTTTTGATTGGCAATTTTCCATCGGCTAAAGCCAATGCTTCTTTTGCTGTCGCCATCGTTACACCACCGGCCTCAAACAATATTGTTCCCGGCTTAATAACTGCTACCCAATATTCAGGAGCACCTTTACCTTTACCCATCCGCACTTCGGCAGGTTTGCGGGTGATTGGTTTATCCGGGAAAATTCGAATCCACACCTGACCTTCACGCTTCATTGCGCGAGTTACTGCAACACGGGCTGCTTCCAATTGGCGGGCAGTGATCCATCCCGGTTCCAATGCTTTCAAAGCAAAAGATCCAAAGGCAATCTGATGACCACGTGTGGCCATGCCTTTCACTTTGCCTTTCTGCATTTTCCTGAATTTCGTTCGCTTCGGTTGTAACATGGTTGCTACCTTAAATCGTCAATAAATTATTTTCTTCCTCTACGGCTATCACCACCACGGTCGCCACCTTGCTGTCTGTCGCTTCTTCCGCCACGGTCATCCCTGCGATCACCACGACCTCCGCCACCACCTCTTCTTCTATCTCCACCTGCATTTGGTGCACCACCGCCTTTATTTTCACCTTGAGCATTGCTTACCATTCCTACGTTAGGAGATAAGTCACGCTTACCATAAACTTCACCTTTGAATATCCACACTTTGATACCGATCTTTCCATACACCGTTTGTGCTTCAGAGATTGCATAATCAATGTCAGCACGAAGTGTATGCAATGGAATACGTCCTTCTTTGTATTGTTCTGTACGGGCCATGTCGGCACCTGCCAGACGACCTGATAATTTCACTTTAATTCCTTCAGCACCAACTCTCATGGTTGAAGCAATTGCTTGCTTCATGGCCCTACGATATGAAATCCGAGCTTCCAATTGTTGTGCGATTGACTCACCAACTAATTTCGCATCCATCTCTGGGCGCTTAATTTCAAAGATGTTGATTTGGACATCCTTGTTAGTCAATTTCTTTAGTTCTTCCTTGATCTTATCAACCTCAGTACCACCTTTTCCGATGACAACACCAGGACGAGCCGTGTGAATGGTCAACGTGATTCTTTTCAAAGTACGTTCAATAACTACTTTGGAGATACCTCCTTTTTGAATACGGGCATCAACATACTTTCTGATTTTATGGTCTTCAACCAATTTATCAGCGAAAGTTCTGCCACCAAACCAGCTGGAATCCCATCCGCGGACGATTCCTAAGCGAAGGCCTACCGGGTTAATCTTCTGTCCCATTATTCTTTAGTTTCTTTTACTGCTTTCGTCTTTACTTTTTCAGCTTTTGCTGGCATGCGATCAACCACCAACGTGATGTGATTGGAGCGCTTTCTTACGCGGTGAGCACGACCTTGTGGTGCTGGTCTCAAACGCTTCAGGATTCTTCCGCCGCCAACAAATATTTCCTTTACAAAAAGGTCAGCATCTTCCAACTTCACGTCTGTGTTCTTCGCCTCCCAGTTATTAATCGCAGATAGCAAAAGCTTCTCCATTTTTGCCGATGGATGCTTTGCATCGTATTTTAAAATATTCAACGCATTACTTACCCGCTCGCCACGGATCAGGTCTGCGATCAATCTCATCTTGCGAGGAGAAGTAGGTGCATTATTGAGATAAGCCGTTGCAGGGCCAGTCTTAGCTGCCAGCTTAATCGCCTCGAGCTTCTCTCTTTTTACTACTGACCTTTTCTTTTTCTTTTCAGTTTCCATTTTTCAGGTATCTAAATTTTTGCCCTGATTATTTCGAGGCTTCCGCCTTGTTGTTTCCAGAGTGACCTTTGAAGGTACGGGTGGGTGCAAATTCGCCCAACTTGTGACCCACCATGTTCTCCGTTACATACACTGGAATAAATTTATTCCCGTTGTGCACGGCAAACGTGAAGCCGATCAAATCGGGAGTAATTGTACTCCTGCGTGACCAAGTTTTAATAACCGATTTTTTACCGGCTTGTTCCATCACTTGCACCTTCTTGAGCAAGCGACTATCGAGGTACGGACCTTTTTTTATTGACCTTCCCATTATTTCTTCCTCCTTGCTATGATTAAATCGTCAGAATATTTCTTTGGATGGCGGGTCTTCTTACCCTTCGCCAACAAGCCCTTGCGTGAACGAGGGTGTCCACCCGATGCACGACCTTCTCCACCACCCATCGGGTGATCAACAGGGTTCATGGCAACTGGTCTTGTGCGAGGACGGATACCTCTCCAACGAGAGCGACCCGCCTTACCTACTTTTTCGTTCATGTGTTCGGCATTCGATACCGCACCCACAACCGCCATACAATTCACTAATACATTACGCATCTCACCGGAAGGCATACGCAATGTTGCATATTCTCCTTCACGAGCAACCAACTGAACAAATGATCCGGCGCTGCGAGCAATTGACGCTCCTTTGCCTGGCTTAATTTCTACGTTGTGAACAATTGTACCAACTGGGATTTTAGCAAGAGGTAGTGCATTACCCACTTCAGGGGCAACATCAGCACCTGATACTAAAGTCTGTCCAACTTTAATTCCTTGAGGAGCTATAATATATGTCTTCGCACCATCTGCATAATACAACTTGGCAATCCGAGCGGTGCGAGTAGGATCATACTCTACTGACTGCACCACCGCAGGAACACCAAACTTATCACGTTTGAAATCAATAATGCGCAATTTCTGCTTATGACCACCACCGATATAGCGCATGGTCATGTGACCTACGTTGTTACGGCCACCGGTTTTCTTTATTGTCTTTACCAGTGATTTCTCCGGGCGCGTCTCCGTGATATCGTCAAACCCAGGCGATAGCCTGTGACGAGTGCCGGGGGTTACTGGTTTTAATTTCTTCATTGCCATGACTGACCGTATTTAAGGATTGTCCTTATTTAAACGTTGCTATAAAAATCAATTACTTCGCCTTGTGCCAATGTAACGATGGCCTTTTTGTAATTCGGCTTGCGGCCGGCCAACGTACCTGCTTTGGTGAAACGTGTTTTCTTCTTTCCTAAAACATTGATCGTATTCACACGCTCAACATTTACACCGTACATTTTTTCTACGGCATTTTTAATCTCCACTTTATTAGCGGTGCCTTCTACTACAAAACCGTATTTCCCTTTCTCATTAAGAGCAGAAACTTTTTCGGTAACCAATGGGCTTTTTAAAATACTCATGGTTATGCTTGATTTAATAGGTTACTGATTTTTTCAACTGAACCTTCAGACAAGATCAAGTGCTCAGCATGGAGCACATCATAGGTATTGATCTGAGAAGCGGTGATGATCTTTGTGTTAGGAACATTGCGGCCAGAAAGAACAAAGTTTTTCTTAGCCTCAGGAATAACAAAGAGCGTTTTTTTATCACCTAATGCCAATTTCTTAAGCATATCCAAGTATTGCTTGGTCTTAGGCGCTTCAAAATTGAAGTCTTCTATGATAGCGATTGAATTGTCTTTTGCTTTATAAGTCAACGCTGATTTGCGAGCGAGGTCTTTTACTTTCTTATTCAGCTTGAAAGAATAATCACGAGGAGTAGGTCCGAAAATACGACCACCACCTTTGAACTGTGGGTTCTTGATGTTACCCGCACGAGCTCCACCTGTTCCTTTTTGTTTCTTGATCTTTTTAGAAGATCCGGTGATTTCGTTTCTCTGCTTGGATTTGTGTGTGCCTTGGCGATGGTTAGCCAAATAGCTCTTTACGTCCAAATAAATAGCGTGGTCGTTTGGCTCGATACCAAAAACCTCACTAGAGAGGCTAATGTTCCGGCCTGTCTTTTCACCGCTATATTTTACAATCGCTAAGTCCATTACTTTTGGAGGATTATCATTGAATTTTTTGAACCGGGAACCGAACCGCTCACGAGGATCAAATTCTGTTCCGCCAAAATCTTAACCACTTTCAGGTTAGTATTCTTTACGCGATCGCCACCCATGCGGCCTGGCAAACGCTTACCTTTAATAACACGCGAAGCAAATGATGCGTTACCCATGGAACCAGGAGCACGAAGACGGTTATGCTGACCGTGAGTTTGACCACCTACACCAGCAAAACCATAACGCTTCACTACACCTTGAAAGCCTTTTCCTTTTGAAGTACCTACGGCATCCAAAAAGTCGCCTTCAACAAAGATGTCTGATATCTTAATTTCTTTCCCCAGCTCAGCAAGACCAATGAACTCGTCACCGAAATCGCGGAACTCAACTAAATGTCTTTTGGGGGTAGTGTTGGCTTTTTTGAAATGGCCAACCATTGGGTCAGGCGTATTTTTTTCTTTCTTCTCGCCAAAAGCGATCTGAACAGCCTTATAACCATCGGACTCCTTGGTTTTCACCTGGGTGACAACACAAGGGCCAGCCTCGATGACTGTGACAGCCAAATTCTGACCATCTTGGCCGAAAACGCTTGTCATTCCTACTTTACGTCCTAATATTCCAGGCATAATTGAAACCTATTTTGCTTGATTCTAAACCGATTTACGGCTTTCCTACCGCAAAAAGGACTGCAAAGATAGGAACTAAAGCGTAGGTAACAAGTGCAGACAAAAAAAAATCATGAAGGGTCAATAAAATCAGGGTCTGACAATATCCAAAACTTTACTTCTGGCTTTTAAAATCGGTTTTACCGCCCGTTTTGGAGATTAGTTTGACCTCCTTAATAACAATATGGTGGGAAAGCGCCTTACACATATCATAGATAGTCAGCGCTGCAACGCTTGCGGCAGTTAGCGCTTCCATTTCTGCTCCTGTCTTAGCGGTCACTTTCACCGCAGAGTTGATAACAGCTTGATCTTTTTGAATTGCTATTTTCACTTGAATGTCCTCCAAAGAAAGTGGGTGACACAAAGGAATTAATTCATACGTTTTTTTTGCCGCCATGACCCCGGCAACAATGGCAGTTTGAAATACTGGGCCTTTTTTGGTGATCAACTCATCTTCAACCAGAGCCTTCAAAACTTCCTTTGGTAGCTGGACAATGGCTTGAGCCTGCGCAATTCTTTCGGTGATTTTCTTGTCTGAAACATCCACCATAGCCGGCATTCCCGATTTATCAATATGACTCAGCGTTTTTTTTGCCACTTGTTATAACTTGAACCAAAAATACAAATTCGATGGTGAGCGTTGATGTGGCCGAAAAAATTATTCTTGATCACTTGTTCAAACCAACTGAAGAAAAGGTTTCCCTTGATCAAGTAGCAGGTAGAATATTGGCCGAAGAAATAAAGGCTGATCGCGATTTGCCACCATATGATAGAGCAACAATGGATGGTATTGCCATCGCATTCAAAAGTTTTGAAAATGGTCAACGTGACTTTTTAATAGAAGGAATCCAGGTGGCGGGACAACCCCAACAAACCTTAACCGACCAAACGAAATGCACTGAAATCATGACCGGTGCACCTTTACCAAAGGGAACTGATTCAGTCATTCCGTATGAAAGCATCGTAATAGAGAACAAAATTGCAAGACTCTCCAGTTCAATTGAAAGGAATCAGAGTGTTCATCACCAGGGAAGTGATGCTAAGCAAAACGACGTATTGTTAAGTCGAGGTTTTAAGATTTTGCCAGCTGAAGTGGCCTTGCTTGCTTCCGTGGGTAAGTCGCAGGTTATGGTATTTAAACATCCTGCGACCGCGATCATCTCTACTGGCGATGAATTGGTAGATGTGGATCAAATTCCGTTACCTCATCAGATAAGAAAATCAAATAGTTATGTACTTGCTGCAGCTCTTAGTGAACTGGGTTGCAAAGCTGATTTATTTCACGTCATCGATGACGAAAAGAAAATAAAGGGAATGCTGGAAGAGATACTTACTAAATATGAATTGATTATTTTATCAGGTGGAGTTTCCAAAGGCAAGTTTGATTTTATTCCACAGGTTCTTGAATCGCTTAGGGTAAAAAAATTATTTCACCAGGTAAGTCAGCGACCTGGCAAGCCGATGTGGTTCGGTCAATCTCAGAGAAATACAGTTTTCGGATTGCCCGGAAACCCCGTTTCAACTTTCATGTGCTTCCATCGTTACGTTAAACCTTGGCTTACTAAAAGTTTAGGTAATGAAATAAAAAAGCAATCCGCCCAACTCGCAGAAGATTATTCATTTTCTCCTTCACTCACCTATTTTCTACAAGTGAAAATCCAAAATGAAAATGGAAAACTGATAGCTTATCCATTATCCGGTGGCGGCTCAGGTGACTTTGCCAACTTGAAAGACGTTGACGGTTTTTTAGAATTACCACTGCATGAATCCAAATTTCAAAAAGGAGAAAGTTTCCCTCTGATTTTATTTCGTTAGGCAACCCAGAATTATGACCTACTAATTGGTTATTTAAAATTCATCTTAGGTCTTTCCTTTTGACCAAATTGAATGGCGTTATAATATTTCAGTTTCTTTTTGCTTTTGGCAGTTTTGTAGGCTGGTTTGGGACTACAGCTTGTAAAGGATTAAAGCAGATACAAACAATACAAAACACTTTTTCATATTCTCATTATTTGATAGCTCTAAATACGTGTGTTCTAATAATTACACTGGCTATGCGCTGCAAATTGTATTTTTGCCGGATGAATTGACGGAATAGCCGTCTCTTAACATTTTACCGTATGGCTGAGAAAAGAACAGAAATCGCAGATTTAGGTGAGTTTGGATTGATTAACCGGATAAAGAATAACTTCACCACTCAAAATCTCACATCGCTCAAAGGCATCGGTGATGATGCTGCGGTGATCGACATCGGAACAGAAAATTTATTGGTTTCTACCGACATGCTGCTGGAGGGTATTCACTTCGACCTTTCTTATATGCCGTTGCAACATCTCGGTTACAAAGCGGTGGCTGTCAATGTGAGTGACATTGCCGCCATGAATGGAAAGCCCGAACAAATTATCATCGGCCTCGGTCTGAGTAACCGGTTTTCATTGCAAGCGGTGGATATGCTTTACGAAGGAATTCGTGCAGCATGTGATAATTATAAAGTGGATTTAGTTGGTGGCGATACAGCCTCTTCTCCTTCCGGATTGGTGATGTCATTAACGGCCATTGGTCGCGCAGCTAGAGACAATACCGTTTTAAGAAGTGGAGCGAAAGTCAACGATATCATCTGTGTGACCGGTGATCTTGGTGCCGCATTTATCGGACTTCAAATTTTGGAACGAGAGAAAGAAGTTTTCCAAACCAATCCGCACATGCAACCCGATTTAGAAAAATATGAATACTTGGTCGGACGCCAGTTGAAACCCGAAGCACGCATGGATATTATCCATGAACTCGCAGAGAAAAATATTATTCCCACATCGATGATCGATATCTCCGATGGTCTGGCCAGTGAACTTCTTCACCTCGGAAAAAATTCAAACGTTGGGATAAAAATCTTTGAAGAGAAAATTCCTATTGACTCATTGACTTACGATACCTCGATTGAATTCAAGATTGATCCAACTACTGCAGCGCTAAACGGAGGAGAAGACTATGAATTGCTATTCACCATCAAACCTTCTGATTTCGAGAAATTAAAAAACCACCCGGACATTCATTTCATTGGCCACATACACGACAATGCCAACCAAAACGTAATGATTTCAAAAATTGGAACAATCGTACCTATCCAAGCGCAAGGATGGAAGCATTTTTGATAAACAGAATTTAGAAGTTAGAATGCAGGAGAAAGAATGGATTCGGACTAACTCCTAAATCCTGACTCCTAACTTCTCTTCTTCAATCTTCCGGATACGGTATAAAAACAAAACTGGTGAACTCTTCATCCACTACGAAGAGGCAACAAAATTCGTCAGGATCCCTGTAAGCTTTAATAAAATCTTCTTGCTTGTCGGAAGCAATCAGTTCGCGTTGAACAAATTCATCCATAAACGAGGCGTAATAATTCCAATCGAGGTTCAACTCAAATTTCCCAATCAATAATTGACCAATCGGAATTTCTTTTTTTGAAATGGCAAACACGGGATAGTCAAATCCATTTTTTCGAATTTGATAGGACGCTTCTTTTAATGTGTCAGCTACTTTAACAAAATCGGAGCTGATGGTGCCAAGGTATTTGCCGTTGAGCTCGGGGTCGTTGAACATGTTATGATTTATAATTTGTGTTTAGAGTCGTGCAATAATAATTTCAAACTCACTTGCTCCTGTTCTACTAGTGAAGAATTATGGCTAGTTACATGAAACAGTTGGCCTTTCGAAAAAACTTCCAGCAGCAAATGATTGCCAAAGAAGTGGACCTTACCAATCTTTCCAGAAACAGTTTTTGGTGCTTTGCGGACTATTTGAAAATTCTCAGGCCTGACAATCATATTTTTCACTGATGATTTGACTCCAAATTTTTTTATCCACACTTGGTTCAATAAAGTATATTTTCCAAACAATCCCGCGACATAAGAAGAGATAGGATGCTTATAGATTTGGTGAGGTGATCCGCATTGAATGATTTTACCGCTTTTCAGAACTAATATTTCGTCGGCCCAGGGTAATGTGTCTTCCGGATCGTGGGAAACGAGGATGCATGTAATTTTCAATTTCTTACCAATGTCATCAATCACCTCTTTCAAGACTCCTTTCATGATTCGATCGAGATTTGAAAAAGGCTCATCGAGGAGTAACAGCTTCGGGTGTTGAATCAATAAGCGGGCAATAGCAATGCGTTGTTTTTCTCCACCTGAAAGCTGATCTGTTTTTCGCGTAAGCAAATGATTAATTCGGCAAACAGAAAAAATTTTTTTCTCCGGGGTCGATTTGAGTTGGTTGGCATATTCGAGCACTTGCTCTACCCGAAGGAATTTTGGCAACTCAAACTGTTGCGACAAATAGACAATCTGAGGATGGCCCGGAACTAGCTGATCGGCTGGACCTTTTATCTTTTTATTTTCAAAAATTACTTGTCCAGAGGAGGGTTGTTCAAGCCCAGCGATGATTTTCAGTAATGTACTTTTGCCTGAGCCTGTCTCCCCGGCAATTACTATTTTTTGAAATTGGTTTTGTGAGAAATTAATATCTCTTAGAACATAATTCTTTTCATCGCCAAAGGTGACTCCTGAAACAGATAATAAACTTGACATTAAAAATTGATAGGTATTTCTCTTGGAGCAAAATTAGAATATTTAATCCCCTTCTTATCCGTCTCTCTTTCATCAACTTTAAATTTGTCAATGCTCTTACATCGGCGCAAGTTTGATGTAGCCAAAAGTTGGCCGTCAGGCCCGAATGGAAAACACTTACACCTCTGCGGTCTCTTTGACCGGAGTTACTCGCGTAGACTTCTGTTTTTCTTTGGCCAGCCCAAACCTTTGGAGAAATTGTTTCTTGGCATCGTGATACGATGAAACAGCGCCAAGTTTGTGCAGCGTATAGATATAAATCCACGGCAGGTCTAGCTGGTATTTTAAAAATCCAGCGCGCGCACTATCCGGATACAAATGATGGTTGTTGTGCCACTCGCCCGAAAGCATGCCTGGCCGCGTTTGGTTGATCGATAAATTGCTACGGTCAAAGTCCACACCATCGACATGCTTCACTTCGCCTCCACCATGGCCAGTGTAGTTGAAAGCGCGCACGAGCACAAACCAAAACAAGACAGCACTGAACAAAGTGCACACGAGGGCTAGCCCACCGATCAGAAAAAATATACCACTCCAGAATGACCAATTTAAAATCCATAAGCCTACGGTATATAAAGGAGCGGCCACCGATCCCCATTTCAAATACTGCTGATAGGTGTTCAACCGAACTCCGGTATGGCTGAGAAAATGAGAGACTTTTTTGTAGTCGGCTTCACTAAGGTCCTTGGCAATCGCCTGATGATTCACATCCGAAAGCATGCAATACATAATGCCCGCGTTGGAGTTGTACGGATCGCCTGGCTTATCGGATTTCAAATGATGCACATGATGCGACACCACATAAACTTCTTCCGGAAAGGTGCGCAATACTAAATTCTGCGTAATGAACCGCCAAACCGGATGACTAAACGTATAAGCGCGATGTGTACAATAGCGATGAAGCCAAATCGTGCCGTGCGTGCTCATGATCACCATGCTGTATAACAGGAATATAGCGAGCAATGGCAACGAGATATAATAGACCAAAAAGAAATAAAGAAAAGGAACAAAGCATAGCGCTTCAAACCACGTGAAGAAAGGAATCCAGTTCTTTTTTGTTTTGAAAATATTTACGCGAGAGAATGCCTCAGCATACAATTGCTTTAGCGTGGGCTTAATCAGATTTCCCTCCTGGTCAGTCCATCCATACGATGGAACCTGTAGTACATTGTCAATAAAAGCCATGAATAGATTTTAATTCCCTGAAAGGGAGTGGTTTAGCGATGAAATAAAACAGGTAATTGTAAGACAAGGAAACAATTAACATTTTGAGACAACTGACAAAAATAACTAACTTTTAAATTGCGTTGCGAAAAATCTGTTCTTAATAAATCTCAAGCAATTCATTTTTTGAATTTGTATATTCATCCTCCAATCCAAAAATCTTATGGCTTCTTTCACACTAAAAATCAATAATAAAACGCATACGGTAGATGCCGACCCTACCATGCCATTACTTTGGGCGATCCGCGATCTTGTTGGCCTCACCGGCACCAAGTACGGTTGCGGCATCGCGCAATGCGGTGCATGCACCGTTCATCTTAACGGAAATCCGATTCGTTCCTGCTCCATGCCAATCAAAGCGGCTGCCGGCAAAGATATTACAACCATCGAAGGATTGTCGGAAGACAATTCACATCCGGTGCAAGCAGCGTGGATTAAAGAACAAGTTCCGCAGTGCGGCTATTGCCAGAGCGGACAAATCATGGCAGCTGCTGCATTGTTGAAAAGAACGCCTCATCCCACCGACAAAGATATTGATACCGCTATGAATGGACACATCTGCCGATGCGGTACGTACCAGCGAATTCGCAAAGCGATTAAAACCGCTTCAACATTAACAACCTCAACTCCAATGGGCGGCCACAACTGATTTAAAAAAAATCAAATGAACTCAATCAAACCTATAAACAAAACCTCTGCTCCCTCTCCCACGGAGAGGGTTGGGGTGAGGACTATGGAAACACAAACATCAATATCCCGTAGAAATTTTATCAAGATCAGCAGCATGACAAGTGCTGCGTTGTCGTTGGGATTTTACTTTCCTGCCAATGGCAAAGAAATGGAAGTGTTGAAAACCGAGACGGCCGAAAATCTAGGTATCGATCTGAATGCCTGGATTTCGATTGACACTTCCGGTAAAGTGACGATCACCAATCACCGTGCTGAAATGGGGCAAGGATCATTTCAATCAGTACCTCAAATTATTGCCGAAGAATTAGAAGTGAACCTCGACAATGTGAACATCGTATTCGCCCAAGGCAACCAGGCAAAATACGGAAGTCAGATTACGGGTGGAAGTTCAACCATTCGAGGAACGTATAAAAAGCTTTTACATCTTAGCGCCTCAGCTCGTGAAATGCTGATAGAAGCCGCAGCGAACAAATGGAGTGTGAACAAATCCGAATGTTATGCCGAAAATGGATTTGTTATTCATAAACCTTCAGGAAAAAAATTGGGCTATGGAGAATTAGTCGCTGAAGCCTCTAAACTTACTCCTCCGAAAGAGGTAAAACTCAAAGACGCGAAAAATTATAAAATCATACGTAAGCCGATGCCTCGGCAAGACACCCCATTAAAAGTAAATGGAAGCGCCATTTTCGGAATTGACAAAAAATTGCCGGGCATGCTCTACGCCGTCGTTGAACGAAGTCCTCGGTTCATCGGTAAGGTAAAAAGCTTTGACGACACTGAAACTAAAAAGATTGCTGGAGTAAAACATGTTTTCAAAGTAAACAGAGAAGTCTTCGATAATTTGGTTGAAGGCGTTGCTGTTGTAGCCGATAATCTTTGGGCTGCCATGCAAGGAAGAAAAGTTTTGAAAGTCGAGTGGGATGACTCAGGCTTTGAACATCACAGCACCGAGCAACTGTATGCAAAGATGAAAGAGCAGTTGCAAAAAGGAGATTTGATTTCGTATAAAACGCAAGGTAATTTCTCAGCTGCATTTCAAAAGTCAGAAAAGAAAGTAGAAGCATTGTATGAAACTCCATACGAATCACACAGTTGCATGGAGCCACTCAACTGCGTGGCTGATGTAAAAGATGATCATTGCGAGATTTGGGGACCGATTCAAGGGCCAGATTGGATCCAAAGCGACATCGCGAAGGCACTCGGTTTGCCAATGGAAAAAGTTAGCGTGAACATGACTTTCCTCGGGGGCGGCTTCGGTCGAAAAGCATTTACAGATTATCCGTACGAAGCCGTGATGATCTCTAAACAAATCAAAGCTCCCGTTCAAGTGGTTTGGACACGTGAAGATGACACCACTTTAGGCCCATTCCGCCCTGGCATGGTGTATCAGTGCAAAGGCGCGATTACTGACGGCAGAATTGCAGCCTTCGAAACGAGAATTGCCGGGCAAAACATGGACACGCAAAATCCTGGCGCTGACAAATCGGTTTACAATGGCAGCGATACTGAAGGATTTCTTGAGCCCTATTTCAATTCGATTCCACACTACAGTTTTGGTGACACACCACTAGAATCGCCTGTGCCTGTGATGTGGTGGCGATCAGTATATGCTTCCACCAATGGTTTTGCTTTTGAAAGTTTCATTGACGAAATGGCATCGACCGCAGGGAAAGATCCACTTGACTTTAGAAGACAGCATTTGAATAATCCCCGCTACCAGGATTTGATTACTAAACTTGAAGAAGTTAGTGGCTGGAAGTCGCGCGGAAAAAATACTGGTTATGGTGTGGCGATTACCGAATGTTTTACAAGCATTGTCGGTGAAGTAGTTAAAGTATCTAAAAACGCCGAAGGGAAAGTGAAAATTGATAAAGTGTGGGTGGTGATGGATTGTGGATGGTATGTAAATCCTGATATTATTTCCGCGCAGGTAGAAGGTAGCATTGTGATGGCACTAGGAGCAGCAACCAAACACGCTACACATTTTGCCGATGGCAAAGCTGTGGAGAAAAATTTCGATACCTACAAGATGCCACGCATTGCCGACATTCCAGAAGTTGAAGTGCATGTGATGGACAACGAAGAAAAAGCAGGAGGTGTTGGTGAGCCCGGCTTACCACCGTTCACACCGGCATTAACAAATGCAATTTTCGATTTGACCGGAAAACGAATCAGAGTACTTCCTTTTAATTTAGAAGAAGTTTAAATCAATTCACATATTACTAATTACGTAAGATCTATGATAAAGAAAATCGTTTTGTTCTCAACCCTCGTTTGTTCAGCAGTTATATTCCTTTCTTTTCAGGAAAAACCAAAATTCAATTTGAAAGAAAGTATCGAGCGTGGAAAAGATATTTACTTGACTTATTGCCTCACCTGTCATCTCGATCAAGGAGAAGGGATTGAAGATGTATATCCTCCGCTGGCGAAAGCTGATTACCTGATGGCCGACAAAAAAAGATCAATTCAACAGGTCTTATACGGAGCAACCGGTGAAATGAAAGTAAATGGCAAAACCTACAGTACGGAAATGACTGGCTTCGATCTCACTGATCAACAAGCGAGCGATGTTGTCAATTATATCCGAAATTCATTCGGAAATAAAGGATCGGCGGTTACACCAGACGAAGTAAAGGGATCAAGAAAGAAATAACATTTCATGTTATGAATAATACTCATTGGGGTGTTTTAAAAAAAAGTTATTTCACTGGCCTGCTCTTGATGGCCATTTTTTTCGGGATGACCTTTTTTGCGTACGATGTGTTGTTTTCTCCTCCCACCATTCATAAAGGAATCATTGTTGAAAAAATATTTGTCCCGGCTAAAAATGTGGCAGGGCCGAACATCGCTACAGGCAGTCGCTACCGGACTTACAAATACAATATCTACGCTAAAAATGAGCATCAGTGGGTAGCTTTTGTAAAAGATGAAACCGGGCAAGTATTAAAAGTCAATTGCAAATCAGATCACTATGAGCGGAAAGCGATTGGAGATACTTTATTATTCAAGGAATTTCGCGGAAGCGTATTTAATACAGAGTATTTCTCTCACAATGATGAGGACTTAGATAGTCTTGATCTAAGAAAAAGCCATGTTCACTAATTTCTTGACCGCAACGTTAAATTCAGTTTTCGTGCTCTGTCAGGGTAATCTGTTATGATTCCATCAACACCCATTGCTTTCAGTTCCGTCATTTCTTTTTCGTCATTCACCGTCCACGGAATTATGCGCATGGGGCGCACTTTCTGCTTTGAATTTAAAATTCGGGTGGGTGTAAGTGCGTGGATGTGCTTCACTTCATTCTTATCCAGCAAATGATAATCGGGACTATAGATATCTGGGAAAAAACCAAGTTCGTGCAAATTTTCTGATGATTCATTTAAATTTTCAACTAACAGCGCCAATCGCACATTAGGATATTTTTTGTGCCAGTATTTTAAGACACGTACGTCAAAAGATTGGATGATCACCCGATCCCAAGGCAAATACTGATCAATAAGATTATAAGTTAAATCCGAAAATTCTTCTGGCTTTGGATGAAATTTTCCATCGCCCTCTATTTCACTTTTAATTTCAATATTATAGTCTACCTCATACTTAGTAAAATTCTTAATGTGATTCTCGGCTGCAACAATCACCTCTGCAAGCAAAGGTTTGGAAACTTTCATCTTCTTCTGTTCCGGGAAATTTAAATTTCCTTTCAATCCGCAGTCCCACTCTTTTACCTGATCATAGTTCATCTGAAAAATATTGTACTTCCTTTCATCTTTTTCTTTGATTTCTTTTCCTGAAGGATCAAGGCAAAAGGTGGCACTCATCCATGGCTCGTGTGATACCACCACTTGTTTATCCTTGGTAATCGCCAAATCCATCTCCAAAGTCGTCACCCCGGAATCCAGTGCAAGTAAAAATGCTGGGATGGTATTCTCAGGCATCAATCCACGCGAACCCCGGTGACCTTGCACATCAAATTTCGGAACTTGTGGTTTATACATGAAGATTGAGGTGATGAAAAAGAATAAAATAATTTTTAAAGGCATGTTCAGTTTTAGAATTAAGTAATATCATTCAAAAATAAATCATTTTGCTTTGGAGAAGAACTTATTAACTTTCAATTAAAGTAACTCTTATGCAAACAAAATATTCACTTTTATTAATCGCGCTGTTTCCCTTCTTTGGGGTTTCTCAAAATCTTAAGTCAGGAGGAACTCTTAAACCTGAACAAGCCGTCATGGATATTCGGCATTACACCATTACACTGGATATTGATCCTCAACAGAAATATATAAAAGGAAATACAGAGATTGATCTGATCTTGACACAACCAACTCAAACTTTACTTTTTGATTTATGGCACAATTATAAAGTGAACGAAGTTCTGGTCAATGGAAAAAGTACTCCATTCCACTTCGGTGCGGATGACTTGATACGAATACCTAAAGAATTGCCAGCCGGAAAAGTAAAAGTAAAAATCGCTTACGAAGGAGCACCTGGAATAGCAGAACATGCCCCCTGGACAGGAGGATTTCAGTGGGAAAAAGACAGCAAAGGCAATCCGTGGATCGCAATAACGTGTCAGGCCGAAGGCGGTAAAATTTTCTTCCCTTGCAAAGATCATCCCAGTGACGAACCCAATGATGGCGCCGACTTATTTCTTACTGTTCCTAATGGATTGATTGCAGCGGGGCCAGGTTTGCTTGTCAAACAATCGACAAAAAAAGATAAGACCACTTTTCATTGGAAAACGAATTATACCATCAGCAATTATTGTCTCGTATTCAACATTGGGAATTATAAAAAAGTAAGCCGTGAGTATACGACTGTGAATGACACCAAAGTTCCCATGGACTTTTATGTTCTCGAAGAAAATGAAAGTAAAGCCATGCATGAGCTTGACCTGATGGCCGAAGCATGCCGCGTTCTTGAAAAATATTTTGGCGAATATCCATGGGCAAAAGAAAAAATCGGGTTGTGCGAAACCCCACACCTTGGCATGGAGCACCAGTCGCTCATCGCGTATGGCAATAAATTTAAATACACTAAAGTTGGCAATGAAGATTATGACTGGCTACTCGTGCATGAGTTTGGTCACGAATGGTGGGCCAATAAAGTTACCAACAGCAATTGGGCTGATATGTGGATACAGGAAGGCATTTGTAGTTTCGCCGATGCCCTTCACATTCGCGAAGAAGGTGGTGAGCAAGAATACATGAAATGGATGCAACGTACGGCACGTAACACACAAAACAAACTACCTATTGTTCAGGGTGAGGATGTCGATTCGGACAAAGCCTATCATGGAGACATTTACGGCAAGGCTGCTTTCTTCATGCATACTCTTCGTTATGTGATGGGTGATGATTTATTTTTTGCTACGTTAAAAAAATTAGCTACCGATCCTCAATACACGTATGATAATACGGTAACTACTAAAGATGTGGAGAAGATTTTTAGCTCCGCCAATGGCAAAAGTCTAAAACCTCTTTTTGATCTATTTTTGTATACGACCGATAAACTAGAAATTTCAGTCAAGCAAGTAGATACAGATAAATACATTATCCAGTCTTTCAACCTGGATTATGAAATACCAATCGAAGTGATGACGAGCTCGGGCTTGCAAAAAATCAAACTGGCCAAAATAAAGACTGCCATCAGCAGTACAACCATGCCCATCATTGATCCAAATGTTTTCTATCTGAAGAGAGTTATTATGGAATAACAACGCCGATTAGCAACTTGATGGCGTCATTTTATGAAGCGTACCGTTCCATTAATTATAGTATTGATCTTCAGTAGTGGTTGGGGATTTTTCGCACATCGTAAAATCAATCGACTTGCCGTGTTCACCTTGCCCGTTGAAATGATTACATTTTATAAGAAGAACATTCGCTCGATCGAAGAAGATGCAGTCAATCCCGACCGAAGACGTTACATTGTTCCTGAAGAAGCTTCTCGGCATTACATTGACCTGGACAAGTATGGCGATAGCTCTGTGATTTACTTACCAAAATATTGGAAAGATGCAGTTGAAAAATTTGGTGAGGACACCCTGAAAGCCCATGGAATATTGCCCTGGCATATCAATAATGTTTATCATGAGTTGAAAGATGCCTTCTTTGTCAGAAATCCTGCAAAAATACTTCGGCTTTCTGCTGATCTCGGGCATTATCTAGCTGATGCTCATGTACCTTTACATACTACAAAAAATTACGATGGCCAGCTGACCGGACAAAATGGAATTCACGCATTTTGGGAATCACGTTTGCCAGAATTATTTTCCAACCAATATGATTTTTTTGTGGGCAAGGCCACTCATCTTGAGAATGTGCAGTTGACAGCTTGGGGAATTATTGCACATACCAACCAGGCACTCGACTCCGTTTTGCGATTCGAAAAACAACTTTCAGAAAAATGGGGCGACAAGAAATTTAATTTTGAAAGTCAGGGAAGGCAAACGATTAAAGTTTTTTCGGCGGATTATTCAAAAGCGTATCATCAATTACTTTCTGGAATGGTAGATAGGCAAATGCGCGCTGCTGTTTTGATGACTGGGAGTATTTGGTACACGGCCTGGGTAGATGCCGGCCAGCCAGATTTAAAATCATTGATCGATTACAAACCTTCTCCGGAAGAAATCAAGAAGCGTGAGGAGGAATTAAAAAAATGGAAAGAAACCCAGCGAACCTCAATAAGACCGCATGAAATAGAAAATTAAAGACTACTTCAATGTAGGAGGATTAGGTTCATATTTTTGATCTGTTAATAATTCAAGCTGAGTTCCATCGCTTGATGTACGCTTATAATAGCCGATTCCCTGCACGTAATAATCTGAATAGGACATCAATTTTTTTCCTGAACTTTTCATTTCAGAACTTTGGGTAATTCTCAACGCCTTTTTTTCTTTACCATCAAAGTTAATCGTTAAAAATTCAGTCTGGAAAGTTCGTTTTATATTGCCCGACAATATATTATCTGAAGAGCTTTTACCTTCTGCAGGCATTTTCAATAAGATCATTTCATCGGGTTCATAAGTTGAAGCTCCATAGATATCGGTTTTTACATGACGAAGTGAAATTTTAGAGTCTTCAATTTTCACCACCTCTTCCTTCCACCGCATCTTTCCCTCTGGATACACTGTGCTGATGAGAGCACTATCGCCCATATCTTTAAAATAAACGAATTTTTTCTCTTCATCCTTTGATATGCCAGGTATAGCTTTCATGACGTATACCGATAAATTTTTACCTGATGCCGGGAAAAAATAATCTCTTGCCGTTTGTGCAAAGCTTGTTGCTTTTGATAAAACAATTAAAACAATAAAGAGGAGCAATTTCATTTTCATGCGATCTTAATTTTTTAAGTATCCACGAAATATATTTGAAAAAAGAAAGATTTGAAATAGGGATCAAACTAATTTCAAATCTCTCAATCTTCAATTTTTCAAATTTGAATTACATTTTTTTCACATGCCCGCTGCCCGATGCGTGGCTGTTGACCTGGCTTGGATTTCCTTTATAGGTAACACTTCCGCTTCCTGAGATATTCGCATCAAGTGCATCCTTAACGTTGATCTCTACATCACCTGAACCGGAAATACGCACTTCACATTTTGATACTTCAAGGTCTGCGGCCAACACCTTCCCTGAACCACTAATCGTGGCTTTGATTTGCTGAGCCGTGCCGCTGGCTACTACTTTTCCAGAGCCTGAAACGCTGACATCTGCTTTTCCTGTAATTGTCGCAGTAACATTTACTTTCCCTGAACCACTCACACCGCTATCAAAACTCTGACAACTGCCTTTCAAACTCAGGTCGCCGCTGCCGGAAACATCAGCAGTCACTTCGCCCTTTGCATCCGCTTCGATATTCAATGAACCGGAGCCACTTACTTTTAATTCCAAACCTCCGGTTGAAAATTTTCCAGTTCCCACCAGATCACCAGACCCACTCACACTGAGACCTTCAATATTACTAACGGTGACATATGCCGTAATCCTTTTCTCATCGCGCCAGCCCCAATCATTCCAGTGCCATTTATCTTGGCGACCGATGCTCAGTTTATTTCCATCAACATCTGTTTCAATTTTTTCTAAAATTTCTTTGTCTCCCTCCAGAACCACACTTTGAGGGCTGCCTTGTTTCAAAATCAGTTTACCGGGTATACGAAAGGCAATTTTTGTGAAGGTGCCAACATTCCTGGTTTCTTTGGTTTGTGCAAAAGCGAACCCGGAAACAAGAAGCAAAAGTAAAGTGATATGTTTTTTCATAGTGGATAATTAATAATGTTTAAAGATACCAACGCCTTGAAAAGGTTGCACGGACTGTGAATTAAATTCCTAAGCTTAGACTACAAAAACACAATTCAGGTTTCAGATTAAAATCTGGTTCAAAAAATCAGGCGCTGGAAAACGCCTGATTTTGAATTATTAAATCCTATTTCTTAAAATTTATAGGGATCACTAGTTTAAAACTGATGCTTCTACCCATATTGAAAACACCCATTCGGCCTGTCACATTATTAATATCGCCATACTTCAGTCGGCTCATATGGCTTTGGTAAGCTACATCACCCAAATTGCTGCAATAGATAAATAATGAGCAAAGTTGTTTTTGATTGGAATAGATGTCTGTGCCGAGTCCAAGATTAACAAGCGAATAAGAGGGAGTTGTTGTCTCGGTATAGCGGATTTTATCCTGAGTAAAATAATAGTCCATGCTGACTTTAAAATAAGAATTCCTAAACACATCGCCTTGTCGTGCTAAGCTAAAACGCATCTCCGAACGAAATTTGTAAGGCGGTGTGTAAGGGAGATACTTTGCCGAGTCAGGCTGATTTTTTTGAGATGCATTTACCATGGAAAAACCATTCATCCACGAAAACCAATTGGCCGACACCGGATGAATATTCAACACAGCTTCGCCTCCCGTTAATACAGCATCACCCTGAACATATTTAAAAGTTTGTGCAGGCTCAATTATAGAAATTGCAGGATCATACCGCAATGAATCCTTCCCATCTTTGCCCAACAACTTCTGTGCAAAAATGTAATTGTTAATGTTGTTGACAAATGCATTCACTTCAAAAGAAAAATTGGGGTCATTATAACCTACCGTAGCATCCACCTGCAAACTGCTTTCAGCCTTCAATGATGCATCGCCGATTTCATAAAATGGAGTTCCATCGTGGATTCCATTAGAACCACTCTCAGCTATGTTGGGAGCACGATAACCGCGGGCTAAATTTAGTTTTGCGTACCATTTGGACGAAAAATCATATGCAGCTCCAAGGCTAGCTGATAGTCCAGAGAAATCAGAATTGTAAGCAACAAAACGATGAATGGAGTTTGTATCGGGGGTGCCGGTTCGTACATTACTGCTATCGGTGTACAAATCCTTTCCATGAAGAAGGCGCGTATCAAAACGTAATCCTCCACTTACCGAAAGTTTGTCGAATGATTTTTTTGCAATAGAGTATAATCCAACATCAAACAAATTATACTCTGGAACTAAATACACGGAGCCACGGTCCTCAGAAGCTTGTGCCATTCCATTCGCCCCAACGGAAAGCTCAAATTTATTTTTCTCCGCAAAGACATACCGTAGATCATAGTTGCCCGTGCGAAGGAAGAAATAGTTATTGTACACATCCCCTACTCCGGGATCATTAGCCTCTTGCCTATAATTTTCTTGATATCCAAAACGCAAACCCAACAGTCCTTTCCTTAGAGCAATATTATTATCCCACACTACTTTATAGTGACGAACATGCTGATGGATAATGGGGAAGTTACTATACGCTTTATACTTATCATCTGGTGCGATAATTTCTTCGGGGCCGCTCGGTGTGATGACGTCAGTAATAAATTTCCCTGTGGCACTATCGCGTGCTCCTTCAACAATACCAAGTTTCAGATTGAACATGCTTGCCGTAATATGAGAGTAGCCCCACTTGCGATTAACTCCAATCGTGCCTTTCAAATCGTTTTCAGTGTACCCTGAATTCCAAACATAGCCATCGTATTTGTTTTGGTAGGCATGAGCTTGTTTGTTAGTATATCGCAAATCCCAGATCAAACCTCTGTTGTTACCCGCAAGGTTAAATGAATTAGCAAATAGCCCATTGTTGGTTTGAAAGTTTGATGTGATGTTTCCTTTAATTGTTCCATCTGCAACCGATGGTGCAGCAATCATGTTGATTACACCTGCCATCGCATCCGATCCGTATCGCAAGCTGGCAGGGCCTTTGTAAATCTCAACGCGATTCACGGAGTATTCATCCACTTCAATACCAAACTCATCGCCCCATTGCTGACCCTCCTGGCGAATACCATCGTTTACAACCACTACTCTATTGTAACCAAGACCGCGAATGACTGGTTTAGAAATAGCCGGCCCAATCGTGATTTGTGAAACTCCAGGCGTATTGCTAAGAGCGTCAATAATGTTGGTAGAAGTATTTTGCAAAAAATCTTTTTGATTCACTACTGAAATTGGTATGGGTGAACTTTGTTTTTCTGTCGCTGATGCAAAACCAGTTACTATCACTTCTTTTAATTGCATTTGCGATTCGACCAAATCAAAATTCTCTGACGTAGAGTTACTCACTATAATCTCTCGAGTTTGAGACGCATAGCCAATGTGACTCACTTCGATAAGAAAGGAACCTCCTGGCATGTTATGAAAAACATAATTGCCTTCCGAATCGCTAATAGCTCCAAGTTTCAAATCAGGAATATAAATTGCTGTGCCTGCCAGCGGAGCGCTGTCTTTTGCATTTTTAATTTTTCCGGACAACTCATTTTGAGCAAACAAGGAACCTGATGAAAAAAGTAAAATAAATTGTAGTAATAATTTCAATTTCATAAGTATAAGATTAAAAATAATTGGCATCTGCCTAAAGCAAATGACACGACAACCGATTTTGATGAAAATCAGGTTGACAAATCTGTTAATACAGTAAAATTAAACGTGCTGCTTCGGCGGAGGTGAAGGTGCCTGATCGGCAGGAGGATTGTAAAAGTTTATGTCAAGTGAAAATTGACATTGATTGACCTGCTCAATTTGTGCAAGCTCAAACTCTAATTGATTACAAAATTGGGGTTGAAAAATTATTCTTGCTTTACCAAAGGGCGCGCTATCTTTTTTCCATTGGTCAAACATGGCGATGAAACCCTCTTCAAGGCTGTCGTTCACACAGTAGATATCAAACCCCCGAGCGGTCTGTTCAATTTTCGAAACATCATACAGTTTGCCATTGAGCTCAAATTCTCTGTCTTCTTCAATCCAATCGATTTTCGAAAAGTCTGTTACAGAAAAAAACAATTTTTCAATATCAGAGGGGGCGGACTCCGCAACAAACTCCTGAAACGAGGTGCGGTGCAGGCTCAGATAAAGATTCGAAAAAACACCCACCGTGCTAGTCATATAAACGGCAACCAGAAGAAAAGCGAAGCAATATTTTCGAATGATAGTTTTGATGGATTAAAAGTAGTGTAAAAAAAATGTCGACTCCAGAAAAATTTACGAATGGCTCGATTGTGTAGATAGTATTCCCTTTTTGTCCATAAATTTCTTCAGGTTCTCAAGTGCTTTACTTCTCACTTGGCTTTGAAAGAATGAACTCCAGCCCAGCAGCCAACCACTTAACCCCATCGCTTGCCTGGCCCAACTCCAAAAATTAAAATGATCGGTGTGTTCAGTAATTTTTCCGTTTTGTATCCGAATGTAGGCTTGAATTCGGTTCACGACCCTTCTGTTGGTAGCAGAAAATGTGTACGTGGCCACCCACTTACAGTTAATATACTCCTCGTCCTCAGCTTTGATATCAGAAAATACCAGAGAAAAATTCTTCGCATTCTTGGCCAGCATTTCCCACATCGATTTTGCATCGATGCCATTCAATACTCCAAAAACTGGATCCTGAAAAATTACCTCGTCGCCATAGCAGTCCTGCATTGTGGCATAATCGAGCTTTTGAAAGGCTGAATAAAAGCGAGTTACCAATTCCGTATTGCTCATTCCTTTTAAAATAAGTTGTGAATTTAGGGAACTTCCGGATGATCTTAGTCAACGCGCTCCGTCAAACCATAGCTTGAATTCGCCCACCTTTTCGCGGCTTACAATAATTTCTTGATCCCATTTTACGGTAGGAACAATCTTTAATCTGCTGTTAGAATAAACAATTACATCCTGAATGAAATGAATATTGAGGATGTAGGATCGGTTAGCGCGAAAAAACATTGTTGGATCAATTAATTCTTCAAGATTTTCCAGTGTATAATCGATGATAAATTTTTTATTCTCGTTGGTGATCAAGTAAACGTCGCGTCCGTCGGCAAACAACAACCCGATCTGATCAGTAGTGATCGAGCGAATGTGATCGCCCAACTTCACCATGAATCTTGACTTATAATTCTTTGAAGGCAAGGAAGTCACCACTTGTTTTACCGTTTCAAATTTCTCTTCGTTCCAATTTAATTGCGACCGAAGCTGTTCGAGTTTTTGAAGAGCGCCACTCAGATCGTTGAAGGAAACGGGCTTGAGCAAGTAGTCAATTCCTTTTACTTTAAATGCATCTAACGCAAATTCATTATAGGCAGTAATGAAGATCACTGGCTTTTCAATTTTCACCTGATGAAAGATTTCAAAACTCTGCCCATCCAAAAGCTGTATGTCCATGAAAATAAGATCAATCTCATTTTGCCTGGTTCCAAACCACCCTACAGCATCTTTAACGGATTGGATCTTGGCAATTATCGAGATCCCTGTACTGTATTTTTGAAGATAGCGTTCCAACTTTTCCGCTGCAGGAACCTCATCTTCAATAATCAAAACACGCAAAGTAAGTACAGAGGTCATGCTTCCCTTGAGATAGTCATATTTTCGGAAATTTTTATGATCGGAAATTTAATGTAATTCTCTCCGTAAGCCTTTATCTGAACAAAAGGGATATCACTGAAAAAAGAATACACGCGTTGAATGCGTGCAAATGACTGAAGACTCTCCTCGTGTCGTATTAATTTATCGTTGAGTTTGTGTTGAAGCACCAAGTAGCCGTCTTCTTCCAAATATAAAGCGAGATGCAGTGGCGTCAAATTAGAGAGCAACGTATTGCGAACCACTGTGTCCATCGCGGCCAGCAACGACCCAGGAACGACAAAGGCTTCACCAAGTAAGGTAAGTTTGGATGAGAAATGAATTTGTTGGCCATATTTATAATTTAATAGCGACTTTAAATTATTCAGCACTTCGAGTTCATCCGCAACCTTCACGAGCTCCTTATCTCGGTTCATTAGTTGATAACGATACACGCCCGCCAACAAATCAATCTGCTCCTCGGATGCATGAATGTCATGATGTAGAGTTTGTAAGATTGATTCCAGGCTTTCATACAAAAGATCGGGATTGATTTCATTTTTGAAAGTTGCAAAGTCCGCTTCCACTTTTTCGCGTAAGCGATTTTCGCGTTCCACTAACTGGGTGTTTTCACGAAATAAATAATCATTGCTGAAGTACAAAACATTATATAATAAAGCGGTGAATCCAAAAATGACAAAAAAGATCTGCAATTCATTCAAGCTTACAGAAAATCCTTCCACCCATTGAAAGTAAGCAAACACGCCAGTGTAGATCACGGCTAATGACATGAGGAGGCTAAAAAAAGATTGAATGAAAGTACGCTGCTGAAAGGAAAAACGCTTTAACAATGGGTTTAGATAAATGATCGTCAACCGAAGGCTCTCCATAGAAAGATAGCTAAGCCCAATGCACACGTACAATTCCTTGTTGCTGAAAATTCCTGAAAGTTCATTTACGCTATTGTTTACTAGCAAAATGAGCAAATACACCAATACTCCATAAACCGGTGGAGAGCAGATTCTGAATATTGGATTATGAATAAACAACTTCTTCATAGCGGAATTGCTTTGAGGATCGGAAGTTGCACTGAAAATTGGTCTTCATTCTTAATCGTAACGGGAACTTGCGTGAAGAATAAATAACGCTGGCGGATGTTATCAAGCCCAATTTGAAATCCGGGGTTCAGTGCCTTCGTTGTTTTGGAGTTGGTGACGATAAGATGTGTATTGTCTTGGGCCGTGATATAAACCATCAATGGACTTTCTTTTGAAACATGGTTGTGTTTCACCGCATTCTCCACCAACAGCTGCAACGTGAGCGGTGGCATGGGAGTGTCCATTAAATTTTTAGGAACGTTAATTTCCAGGTTCAGGTTATTCTCAAATCGAACTCGGAGCAAATAGTAATACGACTTCACAAATTCAATCTCCTCTTTCAAAGAAACAAATTTTCTTTTGTGATTGGCGAGTACGTACTGAAAAGTGTCGGCCATTCTGCGGATGAATTCTTCTGCTAATGAAACATCCTTATAAAGCAAAGAAGAAATCGTATTAAGGCAGTTAAATAAAAAATGAGGACTGATCTGGCTCTTCAACGATTCAAATTGCAGTTCAAGTTGCCACCGCTCGAGTCGCAACCGTTCAACTTGTGCATGAGCGTAGTATCTGTAGGAATAAAACCAACCGTAAATTATTTCATAAATAAAAAGTGAAATGGTTAACAAGATAACAATCTTTACACTGTCTGCTTTATAAACACTCATCAAATTAAATGTGAGTAACAAAGCAAGAGAAAGTACAACGACCATGTTGGCCACAAGCCCAATCAAAAATCTCGAGAGGAATGATTCGCGCCATGAAATTTTATTATCAAGCCAACGATCGATCAAAAAGGAAGCAACCCCACATAGATTAATAATTAAGATGCTCAGCGCATAGTGCTCTGACTTTTCAATGATAGAGGGCAACTTACCTGATGCACTGAAGTGCAGGTACATCAGAAAAAGCACTCCGAGTGGAGTGCACACAGCTGCGAGTAGGATTAGTTTTCGCACAATTTTTTTTCGACTGCGTTCTTCTTGATGTAACATAAAGCGAAGCTACTTATTTTCACTTTATGATGCGTTAAGTCAGTTTGTGGTTTAATCAATGGCGCGAAGTGCTTGACCGTAGTACGTGGTAGAATTGATTTTCTTAGCAGCAGCACGGTAAGCTTCCATAAGTGTTGCATCACCTTTTACTTTTGGTGCGGCCCTCGTTAGAACTTCAGTAACATAATGATCGGAATTGATGTTTGGAACTGCATTTAAGACTGCAAGAATCCTCGTGTTGGTAAGGTTGGGCAACTGAAGAGCCGTTGTAAGAACTTGAGTGGCATAATGATCGCTTTCTGTCTGACTCCCTTCCGAAACTAATTTCTTAAATCCATCATCGGTAAGTTCCTGTTTCTTCAGCATCGTGGTGAGTACAATTGTTTTATAATGATCACTGTTGATAGCTTTACATAAGTCGAGTGCCATCGTGATCAGTTCATTGTTGAGCTTATTGTTTAGCAACCCAGTTATCACTTGGGTTTTATAATGATCCGATTCCATCTCTTTTACCGACTCCAACACGCGTTGAAATGAAGTTGCAGATAGCCCCTGCTTTCTTAACGCCTTGGTAAGCACTTCCGTGCGATAATGGTCTGACTCCATATTTTTTGTTGCAGTGATCATTTCACTTATTACGGCATCGCTGAGATTATCTTTCTCCAGTAAAGTAGTTAACACTTCTGTCTTGTAGTGATCAGACTCCATCTTGCCAGTGGCGAGAAGAATTGATTTTATTCCTTCCAGAGTCGGGGCTTGTTTTTCAAGCGCTTCTTTGATCACTTGAGTTTTATAATGATCCGAATCCATTTTGCCGCTTGCAGCAAATACGGCATCCATCGCTTCTTTCGAAACAAGAAACTTGCTCATGCCTCCTGTTAGAAATTCCGTTCTGTAATGGTCAGAGGAAATGGCAGAAGTTACCTGGTTAACGATTGATGGATAATCTTTTGCCGTCACATTCTGCTTCATTAGCAAATTGGCGTAAGCTGTTTTTACATGATCACTATCTATTTTCCCGATTTCATTGATGACAGCCGTTGTGCCACCTTGTTTGAAAAAACGGTTTACCCGGCTTTCCGCGCCGATCGTAGTGGTGCGTACCAGTTCAGGTAAAATTTCGCCAAGCCATTTTCTTCCTTCCTTTTCAAAGTCCATTTTCTCGCGACCTTCATAGTATTCGCGCTTAATTCCGTTTTCCGTAGGCGTGATTACAATCGAACGTTTGCTGCCAAAGGTGACTTTTGTTATTTCCAGGTATCCATCGGGAGAAATACTTTTAATGTCTTTATCGTCATCGGTCAATTCAATCTTTCCGCGCGTCTCCACATTGAAATTAGAAAAGCCATTGTGGTTAATACTTATTCGATGGATTTTGTTAGAACTAGTTGAACTGGTGACTTCAACCTGTGCCGAAAGAACAAAGGGGGCCAAGATCAGTACCTGAAGAAAGGAGACTTTGTTGATAAGTGTTCTCATAAAATTGATTTTGTCAATACAACGGCACAAAGGTGGTCCGAGGATTCAGGTTCGCCAAGGACAATGGATTGAGTTGTGGAATTAATGTAGTGAAGCGCGTGTTGAGTAAAACGAGTTCAAATTTTATTAACTTTTAACCTCGATTTAACCACTTGAAAAACAGTAAGAACATGTTTGTCATTGCAATCAAATCGGTTGCGTTTGCCTGGCAAACGAATCGAGCGATGCTGTTGCTGCTCATCTTGTTAAATTTCTTTCAAGGTGCCATTGTTTATCTGCAGTTCAGCAGTTTCTCGAAGATTGTTGACCAGATCATCGGAATCAAGCAAGGAACTAGCACACTTCAAGCGCTGATTCAAACTTCCATCGTCTTGGGGTTATCGTTCCTCGCTCCTACATTGATTGGAAACTTTGTCTCCTATTATCGGGCTAAGTTTAGGATGGCTCAAAGCACTCAGCTGGAGATGTACAAAATTGAAAGGCAGGGTGCACTTGATATTGGAACGATTGAAAGCAACTCCTACCAAAATCTTTTGCGAAGTGCACAAGAGTGGGGCACCAGCAGTATTCTTAATCTTCAAGATTTCATTTTTACATCGGCCACCAGTTTCGCTGGAATTATTACTTCGATAATTATTTTGTGGTCGCTCAATGGTTGGCTGGTTTTGTTTGCGATGCTGGCGGCAACACCTGTTTACTTCTTTTATACCAAGTACAGCATGGAGGTTTTTCGCATACGCTACTTTTCACTGGACGATCATCGCATTATCGGCAATCGCATTTCACATTTCGAACAATTGCAAAAAGCGGTGGATGTGATCCTGTTAAAATTGAAATCCTGGTTAAAAGACCAAATTCGTGACAGGAAAATTTCGTACAACGAAAAAATAAGTAAAGCTGAAAAGAGAAAATCCATCTCCTATGGCTTCCTTAGTTTGTGGTATTTATTTTTTCTTTTCGCTGCCATCGCGTTAATGACGAAGGAAGCGTTGGCCGGAAGTATTGCGGTTGGTGGATTGCTACTTGCATTCAACACCTACACGCGGTTTTATCAAACAGTTAATGGTTACATTGAATCCATTTCGTTTACCGAAGAAGCGGCACGGTATGCCGCACGATGGTTCGAGCTGTTTGACTTACAGGCTAAAATCGTTTCTAAGGAGGGAGCGCAGCATTTTACTTTCACAGAACCTCCACTGATTGAATTTGACAAGGTGTCATTTCGGTATCCTGGAGAAACTTCAGCGAACCCACTCGTGCTCCAGAATTTATCTTTTTCGATTAAGCCGGGAGAAAAAATTGCAATCGTGGGAGTGAACGGTTCAGGAAAAACTACCTTAATAAAACTACTCTGTCGTGTTTACGATCCTACCGATGGAAATATTCTCATCAACGGTACCAACTTAAAAGACATTCACCTCGATGATTGGCAGCAAGCGATTGGTATTCTCTTCCAGGATTTTCCCAATTATAATTTAACAGTTCGTGAATCCATTGGTGTCGGTCGCATTGCAGAACCTGTGAACGAAGAGAAAATGATCCTGTCTGCACAGTATTCCGGTGCCGATGAATTCATCACCGAATTTCCCTCTACCTATGATCAATTGATCTGGAAGGAATTTAAAGATGGAACCGATCTTTCAAAAGGGCAACATCAACGCTTGGCGGTGGCGAGAATGTTTTATCGGGATGCAGCCGTCACAATTTTAGATGAGCCAACGGCATCCATTGATGCCCTAACCGAAGAGAAAATTTTCAGCACGCTCGAAAAAAATATGGAGGGCAAAACGGTGATTTTGATTACTCATCGCTTCAGCACCGTAAAAAATGCTGACAAAACCTTGATGCTGGAGAACGGCAAAATTATTGAGCAAGGCTCTCATCGCGAGTTGATGCAACTCAATGGCAAGTATGCGGAACTTTATAAGATGCAGGCCAAGCGATACTTGGAGAGTGATTGATTTATTTTTCCAGATATTCTTCTAACGAAGTGCCCACAATGTAGGTCCATCCCTCCGCAAAATTCGACATTTCAAAATCGGCGTTGTTCTTAGGGAATGTGTCAAGTCCTTCGTGGGTGAGTCTTAATCGGGTTTTGTTGCTCTCTACGAATAATTCAAAGGTCACGAGAGAGTTTCCTTCATAACCATCATATCTCCATCTGTAAGAAATTTTTCTTTCAAGAATCACTTCCATGACTTTACAGCGGTGCAAATATTTTCTTCCATCAGGACCTCCTTCAAATTGAAACTCAAAACCTTTCACCGGCTTAAACTCAGCCAAATCAAAATACCATTTCTTCATTTCATCCTTATCGGTGATGGCTTTCCAAACCCGGACGATGGGAGCATCGTAGGTTCTCTCAATTACAAAAGGATCACTCTCCATATTTTTTTTCGATCAAGCGTTTTTCATTTCATTAAGTCTCTTGTGATAATAAATATAGGAGCCGGCAAGTAAAAGCACCGGAACCAAAACAGGTAACCGATTGCTCGCAGGATCACCGACAGCTATCGCAGAATAAATTGCGGCAGTCAAATCATAGATGAGTCCGGCATAAGCGCACTCTTTTATTCTCGGAAAGCCGGGAATCAAGATCGCGATCGTACCAGCCTAATTTTGCCACACCAATCATCGGAAGAAAATACATCGGATAACCTAAATGTTTAATAACAAGATCAACAACATCGGGTACCGACAAAATGTTGGGAATGGATGATAACAACATCATGGTGCAGAGAGCCCGGTTAAAATCCAATAGATAGTGTTTGTCTTTTTCATTGGAGTAGATTGTTTAAGGTTTTAGTAAAGATACAATCTATCAAATTTTCTTGTAGTGAAGACAAACCACCCCGGAAGAAAACGCATGACTTTTAATGAGTTCTAATTTCATCTTTTGCTTGAGGTCCTTGAAGAAAGGAATACCTTGCCCGAGTAAAATTGGGTTTACAAAAATCCAGAACTCATCCACTAAGTTTTCCTGAATTAAGACATTTGTTGCAGACGGGCTGCCAAACATTATAATTTCTTCACCAACTCCGCTTTTCAATCGATTAACTTCTTCAGCGATGTTATCGCTAACAATTAATGTGTTTGGTAATTTCTTGCCTTTCATCGATCGCGACAAAACAACTTTTTCAACTTTCATATACCAAGTCGAGTGTTCAATATCATGCTTACCCGCATTAGGCTTATCTGCTGCTGTTGGCCAATAGGCATCCATCATATCGTAGGTCACTCTTCCATAGAGAGCAGTGTCCGCTGAGTTGGTGCGATAACCTGCATAATCAAATATTTCTTCGTCAACAATAATCCAATCCATCTCGCCATTGAGTCCGGCTACGAAACCATCTAAGGAAACGTGCATGAATGAAACTAATTTTCTCATTGTGTTTATCGATTAGATATTAATAGCGATTGAAGATTGAGCGATCAAATATTGATCAAGCTTCTCAACATTTTGTTTCAACCCCTCGTCAGCCCCAAATGTTTTGACCGTTTGCTCGAATAACTCTTTAGATTCAAACAGCATCGACCATCGGATCAGTGTTTTCCTTCCCACCTCAGTAAAGGTTACGGTCGCAATGAACTTCGGTCCTGAAACATGGTCATAAACTATTCGTTCGGGTTTTACAATTTCTTTGAAGATGCTTTTATTTTTATAATCTGCGCCATCAGGTCCATGCATAACAAGATTCCATTCACCACCTGGTTTCACATCCATTTTATGAATCGTACTAGTAAATCCATTTGGCCCCCACCAATTTTTTATGTGATCAGGATCTGTCCAGACTTTGAAAACTAATTCGCGCGGAGCATTAAGCAGCCGGGATAGCACAAGTTCACGGTCCCTCGTCTTATATCCCTCCACCTCATGCGTCAGGCGATCAAGGCTTTGACTCCAGCCGTCATGCATACCATCTTCTGCGAACTGGAATTTTGGATCCAGCTTAGTAACTACAACATGAAGCGTGAGTTTCGTTTTACCCAGATACTCTTCAAACGTTATCGTATTGAGCGCTTCAATCCCGATTCCTGATTCATCTTCGAATGCCCTTGAAATGAAAACCAGCAGCTCTGGTTTTATTATTTCACGAAATTCTCCACTCATCCAATGCTTGGGGAATTCCGGAGAATCCATGCAAATGCTAATTTTGCCGCCCCGCCTTGCATCCACTTCACAAACTGGATTAGTAAAGCCATGCGGTCCCCACCAATTCTTCAGTTGTTTTGGATCAATCCATGCTTGAAAAACGAGTTCTCGCGGAGCATCGATAATGCGGGAGAGGACAAGGCTTCCTTTCTCTATCGCGGGTTCAATTTCGCTAGTCATTATTATCTAAGTTTTGTAATTGAAGTTGAGTCTTTAAATAGTGTTCGAGTTTATCCAATGTTTGCTTTCCTCCTTCTATCGCTCTTACTTGTCGGTTGAGTTCATCTAAAACTTCTTCTGATTTGAAGACAGATCGCATAGTCAAACGTGTTTTGTTTTCCACTTCTTCAAACGAAACATAGACCGTAAAACTTATCGTATCATTTTTGTCACCGTGGCGATACGACAACAAGGAAGGTTTTACTACTTCGAGGTATTCAATTTTATTTTCAAAGTCTTTCCCAAAGCCGTGCATGGTAAATTTCCATTCACTTCCTTTTTTCACATGCATCGATTTATGGGTGAGTGTAAACCCATTTGGTCCCCACCATTCTTTGATGTGTTCGGGTTTCGTCCAAACATCCCATACCAGCTCACGTGGAGCATTCAACATTCTTGTATGAATAAGTTGATTGCCATCTTGTCGAAATGAATTATTTCTTTCGTCCATTCTTTTTTACTTTTCCTTTCAATGATTTTTTTTCTTTGGATTGAAGTTGATTTAAATAGACTTCCAAGGCATCCAATTTCGAATTCCAGAATTGCCGGTATTTCTCCACCCAGTCCGAAACTGCACCCAACTTTTGCAGTTGCGCCTGACAATACCGCTCACGGCCTTGCTGCTGAATTACAATCAGCCCGCACTCTGTCAGTATTTTGATGTGTTTGGAAATGGCCGGTCGGCTAACATCAAAATTTTCTGCCACTGCATTTAAGTTCAATGACTTATGGGCAAGCATGTTGATGATCTCCCTGCGTGTGGGGTCGGCTATTGCCTGAAAAACATCGCGTCTCATTATTTATTTGTTTACGTAACCAATCGGTTACAAATATATAATGAAACCTTTCGGTTACGCAACTATTTTTTAAGAAAAGTTTCAGACGGGAATAAAAAGAGCTCCGGAAGCACTTAATCGAGCACTTCGCATGCAAAACCCTTTAGGTTCATCAACTCGATGATTGATTCGGCACAAACTTCTTTGTCTTCAATCCGAAGGATTTTATCGCAATCCTCAAGATCAAAGTTTATCTTAGAGAAAGGAAAATGAACAAGCAAAGTAGACACGAGCTGATCTGCCATCTCAACCCTATGTACGTTGGTTTTGAATACCTCAACCATGCCCCTTCCCAAAATAATTATTTGGATTGCTGGTTCTCGTCATAACTTATCATCCACTGAACTCCGAATTTGTCAGTGCACATGCCAAAGTAGGCACCCCAAAACTGTTTCGACAATGGAACCATCACCTGCCCATCATAGGAAAGTCCTTTGAACAGTTTTTCGGTTTCTGCCTTGCTATCTGCATTGAATGACAGATGAAAATTATTTCCAGGCTTCAATTTTTGTCCCATAGATTCTAATGCATCCGTCGCCATCAATATATTTCCCTTTCCAATGGGCAAGGCGATGTGCATGATTTTGTTCTGATCCTGAGGAGGAATTTTATCCGCTTCCGGTGTGTCTTTGAATCGTTGGACCAGCGCGAATTCACCTCCAAAAATAGATTTATAAAAATTAAAAGCTTCTTCGGTATTTCCGTTAAAATTGAGATAAGGATTTAAGTTTGCCATAATTCTTTACAGATTAAGTGAAGTGAATATTATTTTTGATCGTATGCTTCCTGAAGTATCTTGATATCCAATTTTTTCATCTTGAGAATGGCTTGCATAACTCCAGGCGATACTTTAGGATCGCTCATCAGTTTTTCTATAATCGTTGGAACAATTTGCCACGAAACCCCAAATTTGTCTTCCAGCCAACCGCATTGACTCTCTTTCCCTCCGCCTGCGATTAGTTTGTCCCAATAGTAATCGATCTCTTCTTGTGTTTGGCAGTCTACCACAAAAGACAAAGCTTCATTAAACGAAAAAGCATGATTGCCCGGGCCATCCATAGCGATGAAATCATGATGATCAAGTTTAAATTCGGAATACAAAATTTTACCAGGACCATGTTCTTTGTCAGGATAATGAGACAGCATAGTCACCAAAGAATTTTTAAAGACCGAAGAATAAAAATTGATCGCTTCCTCAGCACGACCAAAATTATTACCAGTAAATAACAAGGAAGGAGTTATTTGATGCTTAGCATCATCTTTATTGGCCAAAGAAATTTGCCAACTGAGTCCAAATTTATCTTGAAGCCAGCCATAGCGTTCGCTCCACGGATATTTATCAATTGGCATTAGCGCTTTACCACCCTCAAAAAGTTTATTCCATATTTCATTGGTTTCTTTTTCAGATTTGCAGTTCACAAAAAAAGAAATGGATTGATTCAATTTGAACTGAGGCCCGCCATTCAAGCCCATTATTTTTTTTCCATTCAACTCAAAATTGACGACCAAAGGATTATCACTCGTAACTTTTGAATTTTTAAATATGGAACAATAAAGATTAGCCGCCTCTTTTGCTTGGCCATCAAACCAAAGGCAAGGATAGATTGAGTCTTTCATAACTGTTTATATTTTAAAACTTGTAGTTAGTTTGATTCTGCATATAATTTAAAATTATTCAAGATCGCTTGCCATCCCCCTTTTTGCATTTCAATTGGATTTTCACTTTCAGCTTCAAATGTTATCACTACTTTTGTTTTGTTATTATTACTGGAAAAAGTAATAATTGCTTTCCTACCATCATCCATAGTATAAGCGATAAGCTGGTTAGGTTTCACTTCGCTATACGTTCCACCGAAATCAAAACCAACGCTACCATCTTTGGCTTCCATTCGCGATGTGAATTTCCCTCCCGTTCTCAAATCATTTGTCGCTCGAGGCGTGTGCCAATCTTCAGAAGCACTGTTCCATTTTGTGATGTGCTCAACACCAGACCAAAATTTCCAGGTGTTTTCTACTAAAGCGTTGATAGTGCTTTCTACTGTAATGTTTGTTTTGCTTGTTGTTTCCATTGTCTTTTTAGGTAAGTTATTTGTTAATAATTTTTCCAATTATGATTTTTCGAGTTTTACCATGCACATCACATCATTGTCCTGATACCATTCCACACAGGGAAAGGTGGCGTTATATTTTGATTCAGAAAATTTTCTAAACGTGAGGCCAATCATGGATTCATCCTTTTTCCAATCTTTCAATGTCTCGGCCAGGTATTCACCTTTTTCAATAGTGAATTTCTCGCAACCCAATTTCTCTGCCTCGCCTTCAAACAATTCTAATACCGCCGCTTTGTAAATCATGTCTCCGGCTTTGTCCTGAAATGAAATTCCAAAAAAAGTTCTGCCGTCAGTGCTTGGTAGCCGATTAATTAATAAACCAAATGCTTGCTTGATCCCATACGGAAAAGACTTCGCAGTGACGCAAAATATTTTCAAATCATTTTTTAACGTATAGATTTCCATGAAGTCTTCCTTTCTCAAATAGCATCGCAAACATAAGGTCAGCTATTGAATTTTACAGGGTGTAAATACGGCATTCTGCGGGGTTGATTGCGACAATATTATATTTCAACTTTGTCGTGTAGTTAAACACGAATCTTATGAAACACATTTCCATCCTCGTTCCTAAAGGCGCTGTAGCGCTTGGGTGCATCGAAGGTCCTTTCATTTTATTTAATAAGGTGAACGAATTTTTGGAGAGCATTGGCAAGCCTGCCCTTTTCCGTGTTCAATTGGTCGGCATGACTAAGGAGCCCCAAGTGTATGACAAATTTTTTTCTGTCTCACCAGACTGTGCGATCAAAGACATTCGTAAAACTGATCTCATTATTGTGCCGGCGGTAAATGGTGAAATGAAGAAGGTCATTGCGCTGAATGAGGGCTTCTTTCCATGGATCATCAAACAACATGACAACGGAGCAGAAGTAGCGAGCCTTTGTGTTGGTGCATTTTTGTTAGCGGCAACCGGCTTGATGAAAGGTAAGCAATGCTCTACGCATTGGGGCTCGTGCGATGAATTCAGAAAGATGTTTCCGGATGTAGATCTTGTTTCGGATAGAATCATCACCGATGAGCAAGGATTGTATTCCAGCGGCGGAGCGAACTCTTTCTGGAATTTGCTTTTGTACTTATTAGAGAAATATACCGACCGGCAAATGGCTATTCTTTTTTCTAAATATTATGCCATTGAAATTGATCGTGGCACGCAATCACCTTTCACTATCTTCAGAGGACAAAAAGATCACGAGGATGAATCCATAAAAAAAGCGCAGGAATTCATTGAAAAAAATTTCCAGGAAAAAATCACGGTCGATCAGTTGGCTAGTATGCTCGCTATCGGTCGCAGAAATCTGGAGCGCAGATTTAAAAAAGCTACATCCAATTCAGTAATTGAATACATGCAACGTGTAAAAATTGAAGCGGCGAAAAAGAACCTCGAGTCGTCGCGTGAAAACGTGAACGAGGTGATGTACAAAGTAGGCTATACGGATACCAAAGCTTTCCGCACCACCTTTAAAAAATTCACCGGCTTATCACCTATACAATATCGCACGAAATACAATCGTGAAGCGATGGCATCTATTTAAGAAGAAAGTTTTCCTTGTTTGAATAAGGGTGGCTTTCTGTTTTTAGATGCCTGCTCGTAGGCAAAGGCAATTTTGATTAATTCGCCTTCGGAATAGGCCTTGCCAAAAAACGATAAGCCGATCGGCAATCCAAACACAAAGCCCATCGGTACGGTGATGTGCGGGTACCCTGCAATGGCAGCGGGTCCTGAAAACCCGTAGCCGGTCCCATAGTCGCCGTTGATCCAATCTGTACACCATGATGGCCCAAACGATGGGCCGCTGATAGCATCCAGTTTTTCTTTGTTCATCATGTCATTGATGCCGTTTCTAGTTACCGTCAATATGTGCTTCAAGGCATCTTTGTATTCTTTCGTATTGAGATCACCTTTCGCTTCCGAAGTTTCTAAAATATCTTGTTTAAAATAAGGCATCGCTTTCGCCTCGTTCTGTTTGTTGAATTCAATCAGTTCTTTCAGAGACTTTACTTTGCCTCCTGCTTTTTTTAAATACTTATTCAGTCCATCTTTAAACTCAAATTGCAGTACAGTAAATTCATCTTCCCAAATTCCTTTCACCGATTTTAGAAAATCCACTTCAACAATCTCGGCTCCGTTGCTTTTGAGTTGGCCAATCGCCTTTTGCAAAAGTACGTCTACACCTTCGTGATTTTTTAAATACGACTTTTCAATGCCAATTCGCTTGCCCTGCAGTCCGTTAGCATCAAGATATTTGGAGTAATCATTTTCGGCCTTACCCTCACTTGATTTTGTGACGACATCATTCTCATCAATTCCAGTCAACGCACCCAACAAAATAGCTGCATCGGTAACCGAACGAGCCATCGGTCCTGCTGTATCTTGTGTTGCAGAAATTGGAATAATACCCGACCTACTCCATAAACCAACTGTTGGTTTAATGCCGACAACTCCATTAATTGATGAGGGGCAAAGTATTGATCCGTTGGTTTCCGTTCCAATCGCAACAGCACAAAGGTTAGCTGAGACAGCTGCACCTGATCCTGAACTTGAGCCGCAAGGATTTCTTTCCAAAGCATACGGATTTCTGGTTTGCCCTCCACGACTGCTCCATCCGCTTGAGGAACGGTTAGAACGGAAATTGGCCCATTCACTTAAATTAGTTTTACCTAACAAGACTGCTCCTGCTTCACGTAATTTTGAAATTATGAATGCGTCTTTTGTCGCATGGTTTCCTTCCAGTGCAATAGACCCGGCCGTTGTGAGCATTTTGTCAGCAGTGTCGATGTTATCTTTGATTAGAACAGGAATGCCGTGCAATGGTCCTCGGATTTTATTTTCACTTCGTTCTTTGTCGAGCTGAGTGGCGATGGTTAGCGCATCAGGGTTAAGTTCGATCACCGAATTAATGGTCGGACCATCTTTGTCGAGTTCATCAATCTTCTTTAAATAAAATTCCGTGATTGCTTTTGCTGTTAACTCACGGGATTTCATTTTGCTTTGCAAATCAGCGATGGTCAGTTCATCCAAATTGATTTCGCCGGTAGAACCTGCTTGAGTTGTATTCTTACTGGTGCATGCATCCAGCCAGGGAAGCATCAATGCGGTGAGTGAGATGTTTCGAATAAACGTTCTTCGTTGCATGGAGAGTATTTTGTGAAAGTGAATGTACTACTCTCAGACGATAATTGAAATCCAATTTATATTACAAATGCATTGAGCAATGAAAACGATTTTCATATTTTTGTTTCAAAGGTAGTTTCGGGATGTAGCACAGCCCGGTAGTGCGCTACGTTCGGGACGTAGAGGTCGCTGGTTCGAATCCAGTCATCCCGACTCAAATCCAAAATCTTTGAACCATAAAAAAAATAACCATGACCCAACCCACTCGTAGATCATTCATTGCCAAAACATCATTGCTCGCTTTAGGCGCAACTACTACCTTGGCCGCTGAACCTTCAAAACCTATGCTGACTCATCATGTATTTTTCTGGCTAAAAAATCCTTCCTCGAAAGAGGATCAGGCAAAATTGATTGAAGGTGTAAAAACATTGGAGAAGATTGAAACAATCCGGCAATTGCACATTGGCGTTCCTGCGTCAACGGAAAAACGCCCGGTGGTGGATAACAGTTATGCAGTTTCGGAATTAATTTTCTTTGATGATGTGGCTGGACAGAATACCTATCAGGATCACCCTATTCATAAAAAGTTTGTTGCTGATTACTCTCACCTCTGGGAAAAAGTGATTGTGTACGATTCCATGGATATCACTCCTCAAAAATAAAGATGTGACTAGTCCTAAAAAAAGTTGACAGTATTGGTTTCAAAACCAGTAACCCAAACCTGGAAGGCATTGAGCTTTTCGAGGTTTTTATTTTCACTTTCGGATGGATGCTTTGCTGTTGATGACACTTTCGCTAAAACGCAATTTCGTGAATCGTTAGATCAATCGAAGGATCGAGTTCAGGGTATTAAAATAACCTATCAGATCAAATTTTATGTGTCCTCCACCTAAAAGGGTGAAAAAAATTATCCTCTAGCTGTTAAAATTACATTAATTCTTTTCATAGCATCCTTTTTGTAATATCTTTAGAGCGTTCCCTAACTTAATGGGGAACACCTAATTTAATTTAACCTAAACCAAACAGTATGAGAAAGATTCTACAATTGAAAATTGTGGTTGTGCTTATGCTATTCACTAGCGTAGCATGGTCACAAACACGAACAGTCTCAGGGAAAGTGACATCCTCTGATGATGGAGCACCAACACCTGGTGTTAACGTAATGGTCAAGGGAACCACTAATGGAACGACAACTGACGCTGACGGAAAGTACACCTTATCTGTTCCAGACGCAGGAGGAGCTCTTATTTTCTCCTTCATTGGCTTAAAGACGGAGGAAATAAACATCGGAGAGCAAGCGATTATCGACGTTCAGCTTAAGTTGGACATAACACAGCTCTCTGAAATTGTCGTTACAGGGACAGGTGTTGCAACAGAAAAGAAGAAACTCGCTATTGCTGTGGAAAGTGTAACGGCTGATAAATTGCCGGCAGCACCAACAGCGTCTATTGACCAGGCCCTAATTGGAAAAATTGCTGGTGCGCAAATCTCAAGTGTTGACGGAACGCCCGGGGCTAATATCAATATTCTATTAAGGGGTGTTAATACCATTAACAGAGGAACAAACCCAATGATACTTGTAAACGGAGTACAGATGGGAGCTACCAATTTGAACTCAATTGACTTAAGCACGATAGAAAGGGTGGAGGTAGTACAAGGGGCCGCCGCTGCTACTATCTATGGGGCACAGGGAGCAAATGGGGTAATTCAATTGTTCACCAAGAAGGGCAAATCCGGTAAATTGAACATTGATATTTCTTCGGGTATTTCGCAAAACGAATTACTAAATATTGGAGGCGTGGGGCAAGCTAAGTATCATAACTTCGCTACGGACGCCAATGGCAATATTGTTGATGGGTCGGGTAATCCTATTACTTTGGATACCAATAATACAATGGCCTACACTGGCAACGTTGTTTACAATGCACTTGATCCGGTTGGTCAATTTAACAAACCTTATGTAGGTAATCTTCCTTATATCGACCAGTTTAAGAGATATTTGGTGGGCGCAAATACGGTTAATAACAGCATTTCGTTATCGGGTGGTGGAGCAAAATCTGACTTTAGTATTTCAGTTTCGAATAATCATCAACAGAGCAATTTTAAAGGGGACGGGTACAATGACAGAACCAATTTTACAACAAACTTGGGTTTTGAGGTCATTAAGGGTCTTGAATTGCGATCAATCACACAGTTAGTCTACACTAAAAATACCATTAACTTTTTCAATCAACCTGGTTATGGTGGTGGTAGCGTAATTTATAATCTCTTAAACACACGTCCTTTTGCTGATTACGATGCTAAGGACGTCGATGGAAACTACGGCTATCGACTAGGAGATGCAGCTGGTGTAAACGGGAGGAATCCAAATTACCGGTATCAATTCAGCAATCGAAATGATAACAAAGTTGATATCTTCCAGAATTTCATGGCCACCTATAAGTTCGCAAAATTTGTTGAACTAAGCGCAAAGTATGGCCTTAATTACCAAACTGAGGAAGATCGCAACCTTGTGAATAACCAATCAGCAGTTAAAAACGCAGTATCTTCTGGTGCTTTTGTTTCTATCTACAATGGAACCAACCAAGGGGAAATCACTACATTCTCTAATAAAACAGTTTTCCAAAACTTTATTGCTTCAGCAACAGGTGTTGTTGATTTTGAGAAAGATTTGAAGCTAAATATTCCAATCAAATCTACTACGCTGGTTACTTTTGATTATCGAAAAAATAATTTTACTCAGTATTATACTTATGGCCTGAACCTCCCAACCTTTACTCCTTTTAACGCAAGCCAGGCCAATACCTTTAAGGTCGTATCAGATTATAAAGAACCATTTGTAACATATGGCTATTTGATCAATCAGCGATTTGATTATGGAGATGTGGCAGGCGTTTCGGGGGGCTTTAGGAGCGATTATTCTTCAGCCTTCGGATTAGGCTCTAAGCCTTTCACCTTTCCTAGAGGGGATGCTTACTTCAGGTTGTCAGCTTTGAAGTTTTGGGATAATTCAGGATTGGCGTCAAGAATTTTAGAATTCAAATTAAGAGCTGCATTTGGGAAAGCAGGAATTCAACCAAGACCTTTTGACAGATATCAAACTTTAGGAACAAGGGTATTAGGTGGAGCCACATCGTTGTACTACACTGCCGCTCAAAGCAATCCGAGTCTGAATGTAGAGGTTTCATCAGAGTATGAATTTGGTACCGACATTGTAATTGACTTACTGAAAGGGGACTGGCTTAAAAACCTAAACCTTTCAGCAACTTATTGGAATCGTACAACTGATAACGCAATCTATGATGTTGATGACGCGCCTTCCAGCGGAGTTGGCACTGTAAAAAGCAATGCCTTTTCGCTGGCGTCACATGGCCTTCAACTCTCGTTAAACATGCCCATTCTCTCCAATTCAAAATTTAACTGGAACCTGACCACGAACTTCAGTAAGCAATACTCAGAAATAACAAGTGTTACCAACAACGGTCAAGTGGTGGTTTTATCTAATGCTGGAAGTTCGAACTATGTTTTGCGAGCAGGGGAAGCAGTTGGCCAGTTATATGGCTACAAACTATTGACAAAGGTCGACCAAACGGACCCAAATGGCAACCCTTACATTGCGCCAGCCAGCCAGGCAAACTACTCAGTAGCTAGTAACGGTTATGTCGTAAACAATGCATCAAAACAACCATTAGGTACAACTGATCTTTACAGCCTGGGCAATTCATTCCCTAAATTCAATATGTCGTTCATAAATGATGTTACGTTTATGAATTTCCTAAGCTTTTCTGTTCAATTTGATTGGGTTTATAAAAGCCACCTCTACAACCAAACAAAATCCTGGATGTACCGCGATGGCATCTCTAAAGATTACGAAAAACCTATTACCATTAATGGAGAAACAGGTGCATGGACCGCTTTTTACAGAGGCGTGTATCAGGCAGGAGCGAACAACGGAACGAAAGATTACTTTTATGAAGATGCAACTTTCTTGAGATTAAGAAATATATCCGCTGGGGTAGATTTTGCAAAGTTGTTCAAATTGCCAGCGTTCCGGAAGCTTCAGTTGGTGTTATCAGGCAGGAATTTGCTGACGGTGACCAAGTACACTGGTTTTGACCCGGAAGTAAGTTCGGGGCCATCAAACACGAGTGCCAGTTCTAGTGCTATTAATACAAGTGCTCCTGGAAGAACGAGTAACTCTGCATTTGATAGAGGAGTTGATCATAGCACTTTGCCAAACTACAGGTCTTATCAGGCAACCTTAAATATTGGTTTCTAATAACACAAAATCTATGACTATGAAAAAGATTAAAGTCTTATCAATATTATTAATTACAGCTGTCTTTGTTATTTCATGCAAGGATCAGTTGGATGTAAAGAATCCCAACCAGCCAGTTTCTTCCAGCATTAATACTGAAAATAATATTGCCGCATTAGGTTTAGGAATCTATGCTGCTGGTTTTCGTGGACTGAAGTATGGGGGTTTTCAGGGACAATTTGCAAACGATGTGCTATCGTACCATGAGATTATGGGAGATGTTATCGGAGTTGAAGCAGCTAATGTTTACATCAATCAACTTGGGATGCCTGATGTGGTTACGCTCGATAATGCGTCTCAAGTGCTCAACCCGGCTACTCCAAATACGCAAGTGGCCCTTCTTAGGGTAATCAATAAAAATTCATATGCTGACCAAAATCCGGTTTACTATGAATGGGCCTACATGTACGCACTTAACAATAGTTGCAATGCCATTCTAAAAAATGTGGATGGCATCACGTACACAGGCGATGCTGACGCTAAGAAGAACACCCTAAAGGCATGGGCCTATTGGTGGAAGGGCTATGCTTATTCGCGCATTGGATCAATGTATTATGCAGGTATTATCACGAGTGAACCATACCCCGGTGTGCTTAACAATAATTATGTGAGCAAGGACGCTATGATTGCCGAAGCGAATGCTAATCTTGACAATGCTGCCACTGCTTTAAATGCAATCACTACTGTTGCAGACTACACCAAAATGATTAATAATCTGACCCCCACTATTTTTCCAACACCTCCTACAATTGCAATGTGGCTTGCCAATATCAATACGATGAAGGCCAGAAACTTGTTGGTCAATAAGAAGGCCAACCTAATGACACCCGCTGATTGGAACACGATATTGACGCTAACAAACAGTGGGATTACAGCCTCCACCCGCGTGTTTAAGGCGCTTTCTAATGCCACCGGTGATTTCATGTCAGCGACGGGTGGAACCGTCGCATTGGTTGCCGCTGCCGATCCATCTTCAGTTTCTTTTAAAGTAAGCGAAAGGTTAATTCAAGATTTCAAACCTGGAGACAAGAGGCTTACAAACAATTTTTCAAATGCAGTAACTGGTGGTGTTTGGCTAGGCAATTCAGACAGGGGCAATATTTTTAACACGCGCTATAAGTTACTAAACAATAGTTCGGGAGTTGGCCCTGCTGGAGCGGGAGTTGCCGTCTTAGCCAACAGAACTGCAGGAAGTGGCGAATTCTATATTGGCCCATCCTATGAAGAAAATGAACTAATGAAAGCCGAGGCCAAAATGTATACAAGTGATTTAGCTGGTGGATTAGCTAGTGTGGATGCCGTTCGCACTTTTCAAGGTGCGGGTTTAGCAGCAACACCGGTTGTAGATTTACCTACATCTTTAGAAGAGTTGCGCAAAGAAAGAAGAATAGGCTTAGCCTTCAGAGGGCTTGCATTCTATGATGCCAGACGCTGGGGAGTTATTGATCCTGTTTCTTCGGGCGGTGGCAGAAGTAAAGCAGTGGTTGTTGACAAAACTGGCCACGTGAATACGAATGCGGTTATTAATTATAACTTTCTCGATTATTGGGATGTTCCTGATAACGAAATAGTCTATAATCCTCCTTCATCAACAAGCGCTCCAACGAGCAACCCAAGAAGCAATTGATTTCAAATAGTTTTGAAGTAAGAAAGGCTGCCCTAGGGCAGCCTTTCTTTTTGTTAGAAACTACGATCAGTAGGCTTTCATATTCTCCATTAAATAATTCTTCACATAATCTTCAATACCTTCTTCCAAGGAATGAAATGGTTTTGTGTAACCAATCTTTGTCAGCTTCTCCATATTAGCTTCTGTAAAATATTGGTACTTATCGCGGATGTCAACTGGCGTATCGATGAATTCAATGTTTTCCTTTTTACCCATCGCCTTGAAAACGGATTTGGTGAGATCCAAAAATGTTCTCGCCTTGCCAGATCCTAAATTGTAGATGCCCGAATTCTTCCGATGATACATTAAGAAAATGCATACTTCCACCACATCTTTTACGTAAACAAAATCACGCATTTGTTCACCATCCCTGAATTGTGGGTTGTGTGACCGAAATAATTTCATTTTATCCGTTTTGCCAATCTGGTTGAATGCATGCCAGATCACAGAAGCCATTCTACTTTTGTGATATTCATCGGGTCCGTACACATTGAAAAATTTCAAACCTGCCCAAAAGAATGGTTTGTCTTTTTGTTGCAATGCCCAGGTATCAAAATCCTGCTTCGATTGGCCATAAGGATTTAGTGGTTTTAATAAATGAATTTTAGATTCATCATCGTCATAACCGATCTCGCCTAAACCATAAGTTGCAGCAGAGGAAGCATAGACTAAAGGGATTTGATATTGAATGCATCGCGTCCAGGTATCTTTAGTGTATTGCGTATTCATCCGGTTTAGTAAGACCGTATCAAACTCCGAAGTGTCGGTTTTGGCCCCGATATGAAAAATAAAATCTACCAGCTCATAATTTTTGTCGAGCCAGGTCATGAAATTTTCTCGATCAACAAATTCTTTGATTTTTGCCCCTACTAAATTTTTTTCTTTGGCTGGGTCACCAAATTTGTCCACCGCAATAATGTTGTTGAAGTTGTCCTTGTTCAATCGCTTTATCAGACAACTTCCAATAAAGCCGGCGGCGCCTGTTACAATGATCATAGTAATTCTTTTCATGGCAAAAATAAGTTATTCTCATCGATATGTTTTCATGAAAAGTTACAGACTGGACTTCACTATATTTGCCATTTCATTTCTAAAACCATGATTTACGTTAGTCGGCAGGAACATTTCAATGCAGCCCATAAATTGTACAACCCAGCCTGGAGCAAAGAAAAAAATTTTGAAGTCTTTGGGCCGTGCGCCAACGAAAATTGGCACGGACATAATTTTGAATTAATAGTGACCGTAAGAGGAACCCCAGACCCTGAAACTGGATTCGTTATTGATTTGAAAAAATTAAGCAGTCTGATCAGGGCTGAGGTGATCGAACAACTGGATCATAAGAATTTGAACATCGATGTTCCTTTTATGAAAGATAAAATGGCAAGCACGGAGATATTGGCAAAAGAAATCTGGAAAATACTGGAGCCAAAAATCCCTACTATTACCCGTTATGGAAAACTCCATTTGATAAAGCTTTACGAAACGCCGCGAAATTTCGTGGAATACCTTGGCGAATAATTTTAACATACATTGAAACTTTACATTATAGCCGGTGAGCGTTCAGGCGATTTGCACGGAAGCAATTTGGTGAAAGCCCTGAAAGCTAAGAATCCTTCTCTTGCTATTCGCGGATTTGGTGGCGATGAAATGAAACAAGCGGGTGTTGATATTTTTGTTCACTACGAACAGCTCGCTTTTATGGGATTTATTGCGTTATTAACAAACGCTTTTAAAATTCTAAAATACATTCGTCTTTGCAAAAATGACATTCTCCAATTCAAACCGGATGCGATTGTGCTAATTGACTACGGTGGTTTCAACCGGAGGATCGCGAAGTTTGGAAAAGAAAATAATATTAAGATTTTCTATTACATCCCACCTAAGGTTTGGGCCTGGTACCAAAGCCGTGCTTTTGAATTAAAAAGAAATGTGAATCGCTTATTTGTAATTCTTCCTTTTGAAAAAAAATTCTTTAAAGAGAAATGTAATTGGGATGTGGATTATGTTGGCAATCCGGTGCTTGATGCGATTAAATCATTTAAAGCTGATCCTAACTTCTTATCAAAAAATGGAATTGACCGGTCTAAAAAAATAGTAGCGCTCTTACCTGGTAGCAGGAAAATGGAATTGAAGAAGATGGTTCCGCTGATGGCGGAAGTTGTTCAGAAAAATCCCAATTATCAATTTGTAGTGGCAGCTGTGAATAATCTTGACCAGGAACTTTATGTCGAGCTGAAAAATATTCAAAATGTAAAATTTGTTTACGATGCTTCTTATGACTTGTTGACAATAGCTAATGCCGCTATCGTTACGTCTGGAACTGCTACATTAGAAACCGGAGTTTTTAAAGTTCCGCAGGTAGTGGTCTACAAAATGGGCGCAGTTGAATACCAGTTGGTTAGTCGATTGGTTGAAGTAGAATTTATTTCGTTGGTAAATCTTATTGCCGGAAAAGAAGTGATTAAAGAGCTGATTCAAGATGAGGCTCAATCTGACAAAGTTAATGATGAACTCAATCTGCTCTTGACGGAAGGACCTTACAGAACAATGATGCTTACCGAGTACGACACTATTTTTAAAACGCTGGATACCGGATCAGCCTCTGAAAATACAGCAAAATTAATGTTGGAGGATTTGAAAGTATCTTAAGCTACTTTCAGCTTGCTGTAATGTGACTTGCTGAATTTCTCTTCCGCGTAAGCACGGTTAATGACTAAGTGATCGGTAGTTTTATCGGAAGGCAACTCAAACATGGCATCGTTGATGATGGCTTCACAAACAGAGCGCAATCCACGAGCACCTAATTTATATTCAACCGCTTTTTCGACAATAAAATCCAATGCACCTTCTTTGAAGTCGACTTCAATATTTTCCATCTCAAACAATTTCTTGTATTGTTTGATTAATGCATTTTTAGGTTCAGTCAGGATTTTCCGTAAAGCATTATGGTCAAGAGGATTCAAATAGGAAATCACAGGAAGACGACCAATCAATTCAGGGATTAATCCAAATGTTTTTAAATCTTGCGCTGAAACAAATTGAAGCAAATTATCTTTGTCAATATCTCCAGGACTCATACTGTCTGCGCTAGCCGTAAATCCGAGTGGTCTAGTATTAAGCCTTCGACCAATTACTCTTGACATTCCTTCGAATGCACCTCCACAGATGAATAAAATATTCTCTGTATTGACCGTGATCATTTTTTGATCAGGGTGCTTGCGACCACCTTGCGGTGGAACGTTTACTGCAGTGCCTTCCAATAATTTTAAAAGCGCTTGTTGCACACCTTCTCCACTCACATCGCGGGTGATAGAAGGATTATCGGATTTGCGCGCGATCTTGTCAATCTCATCTATATAAACAATACCGCGCTCGGCCGCCTCCGTATTATAATCAGCAGCTTGAAGTAAGCGAGTCAAAATGCTTTCAACATCTTCTCCAACATATCCCGCTTCGGTAAGGACGGTTGCATCTGCAATACAAAATGGAACTTGAAGAAGTTTAGCAAGTGTGCGAGCCAGGTAAGTCTTACCAGTTCCCGTTTCTCCTACCATAATGATATTTGATTTTTCAATCAGGATATCATTATCCATCTTCCGTTGCATCAATCGCTTGTAATGATTGTATACAGCCACACTCATTACACGCTTCGCATCATCCTGGCCGATTACATATTCATCAAGAAATTTTTTGATTTCTCGCGGCTTGATTAGTTTAAAATTGGGCAGTGCTCCGGCCTCAACCTTGTTCTTTTTTTCTTCTGTTAAAATCTGACTGGCCTGCGTCACACATTTGTCGCAGATGTGTGCGTGGATGCCTGAGATCATCAGATCCACATCTTTCTTATTCCTACCACAAAAAGAACAGGTTACTTCTGCCATATCAGTTATTTATGGCCAATTTGTTAATGGCCAATAAAATGCAAAGGTACAACTTATCAACAAATCGAACGAGACTCGGCTTATTACTATTTTTTGATGCGTTCCAGCACCTCGTCAATAAGGCCATAATCTCTGGCTTCTGCTGCACGCATCCAATAATCACGGTCTGAGTCTTTTTCAATCTTTTCGTAGGTCTGCCCTGTATGTTTTGAAAGAATGTTGTATAAATCCTTCTTCAATTCCAGGGTTTGACGCATCGAAATCTCCATGTCGGAGGAAGTTCCCTGCATCCCTGCGGAAGGCTGATGAATCATTACCCTGGCATGTGGTAAACCTGAGCGTTTTTTATTTGCACCGGCGGCAAGTAATACGGCACCCATAGAAGCTGCTAGCCCGGTACAGATTGTGGCTACATCAGGATTTACATATTGCATGGTATCATAGATTCCAAGGCCGGCATGGACTGACCCACCCGGACTGTTGATATACATGATGATGTCTTTCTTAGGATCGGAAGATTCCAAAAACAAAAGCTGGGCGGTGATCACATTGGCCACATAGTCATCCACGGCTGTGCCAAAGAAAATAATACGGTCAGCCATCAAACGAGAGAATACATCAATCACTGTTGCTCGCATTTGCCGTTCCTCCACCACATTTGGAGTCATAGCAGACACATTTGCTGAGTTTTCATTCATGTATTTGGTATAGCTGTCAAGGGCGTTGCCGCTCATGCCCATGTGGTGCACTGCGTATTTGCGAAATTCGTTGTTGTTATTCATAAATGTTAGTTACTTCTTTTTAGTCGATTTTAGTGTGAATTTATTTCAAGTTTATGGAAAAAACGGAAATAAAAAAGCCCATCCAATGACAGGCTTCCTAAAAACTAAATCAGTTCCTAATTAGTTCAATGCCGGTGTAATTCTGCTATCTTTTTAAATTCATCAAGACTAACCTTCTTTTCCTGAATGGTAATATTCTCTTTAATTACACCTATGATTTTATCATGACGAAGTTGATTATAAGTGCGCATGTAGTTTTCGCCTTTGCCGTCCTTGCCTGCAAGATAATTGCTCACGATGCCGTCAAACTTATCACCTAACTGTTCTGCGATGCCGGGACCTCCAAATTGCTCGAGAATTACTTGCTTAGCCTTCTCACGTACATCGGCTTCCTCGATTTTAATTGCTTTTTCTTCAGCAATTTTATTTTTCACCAAATCCCACTTGATGGAATCACGGTACGACTTGAACTCTTTTTCAAGTATTTCGTCAGTCACCTGGCCTCCGCCTGTTGCTTTTAACCAGGTTTTCAAGAAACCTTCTGGCATGTTGATCTTGGTGTGATCAACATAGTAATGCTGGATTTCGTGATCGAGCAAATGCTGTGTTTCACGCTCGTAGTTACCTGAAATAGTTTCCTTGATTTTATTCAGGAAAGCTTCTTCGGTGGTTATAACATCCTTACCAAATACCTGATCGAATAATTCCTGGTTGATTTGAACCGGTTCGATACGAGTTACACTCGTCACTTTGAAAACATAGTTGCCAGCTGCCTTCTTAGCTTCCGCTTCGTTGATGTTCAATAACTGCGCAATAGCCTGTGCGTCTTTCAATATTTTCTCAACTTCAAATTCAACAATCTCATCTTTTTTCAATCCGATGAATTTTTTCTGTTGTGATTTCTCTACTTGCTCGATGCGCAAGTAAGAGCCTTGTTTTTCTTCGCTACCTACTTTATTGATTTCACCAAACAAATTATCCTCTGCTTCGCTCACTTCCGGGTTGGTGCGCTTGCCGTATCTCCGTTTGATGTCCTCAAGCGTTTTATCCATCACTTTCTGATCCACTTCGATAGGATGCGAAGTCACTTTCACTTTATTGGAAAGATCAACAGAGAAATCCTCTACCAGTCCAATCTGAAATTCAAATTCAAAATCTTTTTGAAAATCCCAGTCGATGGTACGGGCTTTTTCTTCATTAGGAAGAGGGTCACCCAATACACGTAGTTTATTATCACGGATGTAATCGGATACGGAATGGGAAATGATGTGATTCACTTCTTCTACTAAAATTCCTTTGCCATACATTTTTCTGATCACACCGGCAGGTACATGACCTTGACGGAATCCTTTAATGGTGGCTTTGCGAGCGTAGTCGCGTACTTTCTCTTCTACCTTGGGTTGGTAGTCACTTTCCTTCAATTGAATTTTGATAAGGCCGTCAGTGGCGCTCTGTTTGTCAAGTGTAATGTTCAAGGGAATTGAATTTAAAAGTTACAGGTCTCAGGAATACAGGTTACAAGCTTCGTTTGAAACTTGTAACCTGAAACCATTTGTTGTGCGCATGGAGGGACTCGAACCCCCACGCCTTTCGGCACCAGATCCTAAGTCTGGCACGGCTACCAATTACGCCACATGCGCTAAAAAAGCCCTTTTCGTTCAAAGGGAGCGCAAATTTAGGGATTATTCATTATTATTAAAGCCTTCATTGAAAATTGGTTTATGACAGCAAAAGAGCATTACGATAACCATCTAGCGAGCTTCTACGAGTGGATGGTCGGGGACTTTGAAACGAAACGAAAAGAGCAACAAGATTTCTTTGGGAAAAATGGAATCAAACCATTGCAAAACGAAATTGCCATTGATCTTGGCTCCGGTCATGGACTTCAATCTATTGCCTTAGCGAAGCTTGGTTTCCAAGTAAGAGCCATTGACTTCAACCAGCAATTGTTAGAAAGTCTTCGCATTCGTGGAAAAGAATTTGAAGTACAGGTTTTTCAACAGGATTTATTATCGGAAGAGAATTTTAAGAAGCAAGCGGAGTTGATTGTGTGTATGGGTGATACGATTGCCCACCTGGAATCGCCAGACGAGATTCAATTATTGATCAAAAGATGTTTTAATTGTCTGGTGAACAATGGCAAGTTAATTTTATCCTATCGGGATTACGGAACTGAACTTACCGACACGCAACGATTCATACTCGTGAAATCTGATGAAAATAGAATCCTTACTTGCTTTCTAGAATACTTTCAAAATAAGGTTAAAGTGACCGATCTTCTTCATGAGCGATTCAATGGAGAGTGGATTCAAAAAGCGAGTTCTTATTTTAAAATTCGGATAACAAATAAGATGATTGAAAAATTGGTAACTGGCTCGGGATTTAAAATCGTGAAGAGCGAAGTGATTAATAGAATGTATTATTTGACTGCTGAGAAATAATTAATTGAGGATCATAGAAGAACCATGTCAAAAACCAGCAGGTTTTATAATCTGATTTTTGTATCTTGAAACGGAGAACCCTTAATCGTGGTCGTAGACGCAGTAGAAGAGAAACGTGAGATCATCAACCGCTATCGCCGGTTGTTGCGGCAGGCAAAGCCCTTTCTTAAAGAAGGCGATGCCAAGCTAATCAAGCGCGCCTTTACCATTGCCATGGAAGCGCATAAAAACATGCGCAGAAAATCAGGTGAGCCTTATATTTTCCATCCACTTTCTGTAGCGGAGATTTGTGTAGAGGAAATTGGCCTCGGCACAACATCAATCGTTGCAGCGTTGCTTCATGATGTTGTCGAAGATACGGACATTCAATTGGCCGACATTGATCGGATCTTCGGCAAAAAAATCACCAGCATCGTTGACGGCCTTACAAAAATCAGGGGAGTTTTTGAATACGGCACTTCTGCCCAAGCTGAGAATTTCCGCAAAATGCTTTTCACCCTCAGTGAAGATGTTCGGGTGATTCTCATCAAGCTGGCGGATCGCTTGCACAACATGCGCACCCTTGATAGCATGCCGCGCAACAAGCAGTTGCGTGTTTCCTCCGAAACGATTTATCTCTACGCACCACTGGCTCATCGTTTGGGTCTCAATGCGATCAAGACCGAGTTGGAGGATTTGTATTTGCGATTTACCGACTATCCCACCTATCGCGACATCGCTAATAAGATTGATGAGACAAAAGCTTCACGTAACCGTTTCATCAAACAATTTGTCCAGCCGATCAAAGATGAGCTTGATTTATTGAAGGTAGAATATGAAATCAAAAGCCGGCCTAAATCGATTTTCTCGATCTTCAATAAAATGCGTAAGCAGAATATTCCTTTTGAAGAAGTCTATGATCTATTTGCCATTCGAATAATTCTAGACACTCCGATCGAGCAGGAAAAAACATTTTGCTGGCAAATCTATTCCATAGTCACCGATTATTACACGCCTAATCCCGATCGCCTTCGTGATTGGATCAGCACGCCGAAAGGAAATGGCTATGAATCTCTCCATACAACGGTAATGGCGAAGAACGGGCAGTGGGTGGAAGTGCAGATTCGCACAAAGCGAATGGATGAGATTGCGGAGAAAGGGTATGCTGCCCATTGGAAGTACAAAGACAATGCCGCCAAGTACGAATCGAATTTGGAGAAATGGCTGGTGCGAGTGCGAGAGACGTTAGAAAAGCAAGACCTCACCGCCCTCGAGTTTGTAGATGATTTTCGAGGCAACCTATTCAATGAAGAGGTTTTTGTGTTCACTCCTAAAGGGGAATTAAAAACTATCCCGAAAGGAGCTACTGCCCTTGACTTTGCTTTTGAAATTCACACAGATATTGGTGCCAAGTGTATCGGAGCAAAAGTGAATCAGAAATTGGTTCCCATTAATCACGTGTTGAAAAACGGTGACCAGATTGAAATCCTCACGTCATCGAAACAAAAACCGAATGAAGACTGGCTTCGTTTTGTGATCAGCCCCAAAGCGAAAGCGAAAATAAAAGATCTTCTAAAAGAAGACAGACGCAAGGTTGCGGAAGAAGGCAAGGAGGTCTTGATTCGCAAAATGCGCCAGATGAAGATTGATGTAAATGGACAAGTGTACGAGCAATTGCGCGACTTTTTTAATGTTAGCTCACAGCTGGAATTACTTTTTAAAATTGGTAAGGGAATTATTACGATAGCCGACTTGAAGAAATTCCAGGATTACAAACCCTCTACAGTAAAGAAACCAGTGTTGGTTGAAACACCCGATGTCAAGGCGATAGAGCAAGAGTTAAAATCGAAAGGAGGAGCAGACACATTGCTCATTGGTGAAGACATGGATGTGGTGGAGTATAAGTTAGCGAAGTGTTGCACACCCATTCCAGGCGATGAGGTTTTTGGTTTCGTTACCGTGAGCGAAGGAATAAAAATCCATCGTACAAATTGCCCGAATGCGCCTGAACTCTTAGCCAATCACGGCAACCGTGTTATCAAAGCAAAATGGACAAGCCAGCATGAGGTTGCTTTCCTTACGGGATTGCGAATTATAGGAACTGATCGTGTTGGTCTAATCAACGACGTAAGCAAAGTAATTTCAGAAGAATTGAAGGTGAACATGAGTTCGCTCTCGTTTAAAACCGATCATGGTATTTTCAATGGTGAAATTATGCTTTACGTGAACGACACACGCCATCTTGAAGTGCTTATTGGAAAATTGGAAAAAGTGGAAGGAGTCGTTCAAGTAAATAGGTTTGATAGCAGAGGAACCGCCTAGGATCCCATGTATGCCTTATCTCTGAATCTTTCCTCTACTCATTTTTATACACCACCCCATCCTTCATCACAAAAGTTACTTTCGTCATCGTTGCAATATTTTTAGTAGGATCTTCATCGACTCCAACAATATCCGCGAGCTTTCCTTTTTCGATCGAACCTACTTTGTCGCCCATTCCTAAAATGGTTGCATTGACTTGCATCGCGCTGAGCAAAGCTTCAATAGCAGGCATGCCACCTTCCACCATGTAACCAAATTCTTTCGCATTATCTCCGTGAGGAAAAACTCCGGCATCGGTTCCAAACGCCATCTTGACTCCGCGTTTGTACGCTTTTCCAAAATTCTCCTGGATTTTTGAACCAATTTCCAACGCTTTAGGAACAACCAAAGGATGGTAGTAGCCCGGAATCTTTGCATACTCCGCAGCGGAACGGCCAGCTATGATCGTAGGCACATGATACGTTCCTTTTTGCTTCATCAAGTCCATCACTTCTTCTGTCATCAACGTGCCGTGCTCAATCGTGGTGATACCTGCCAACACTGCGCGCTTCATTCCTTCCGCTCCGTGGGCGTGCGCTGCCGTAATCATTCCGTAGTCTTTCGCAGTTTCGACAATAGCATTCACTTCTTCTTGCGTGAACTGCGGACCACTTCCATCTTTCGCTACGCTGAGTACTCCACCCGTTGCCGTAATCTTAATAAAATCAGAGCCGTCTTTGTAACGTTGGCGCACCGCTTTGCGAGCATCCTCAGGACTATTGATTACGCCTTCTTTCGGACCCGGGTCGCCCATCAATTCTCTGCGCGAGCCGTTGGTAGGATCAGCGTGACCACCTGTAGAAGCAATACTTTTTCCAGCGGTCAATACGCGTGGGCCGATCACAGTTCCGGAATTAATTGCATTACGCAATGAAATGTTCACACCACTTCCACCACAGTCGCGCACAGTGGTGAAGCCCGCCATCAAAGTTCTTTTGGCATAAACGGTAGATTGAAACGCAATGTCAGCTTCATTTTGCGTGAAGCGTTTCAAGAGGGCATCTTTGCTGGTTTCACTTTCCAGATGCACGTGCATATCAATGAGCCCGGGCATTACTGTTTTCTTGCTGAGGTCGATTAGTTTGTCATTTTGACCTGGCTTTGTAAATCCTTTATCGACCGACGTAATTTTATTCGCCTCAACGACAAGAGTTACTTGTTGAAGTTGCTCTTTATTTTTTCCATCGATGACTGAACCACAGTGAATGAGCGTTCGCTGAGCTTGACAGAAAACGGCGGAGGAAAGAACAGTGACTAAAAGGAGAATGAATTTTGCTTTCATGTGTTAATAATTAGTTTTAGTGGTCACCTGGACTGGCCAGGATTATCATACGGTAGAGCATCATAATGGCCATTTCATAGTAATGTGTTGTATTTCTAAAATGTAAAATCTAATTGATAGAGCTCGTGCCGGCCCTTGCCACTTGGCCATCTTGAGTAGATTGAGCACCGGATACGCCGATGGCGCCAATAATTTTTCCGTTAAGCAGAATAAGTTCGCCACCCTCAAGCGGTGCAACACCTGGAAGAGACAAGACACGGAGGCCCACTCCCCCACCAGCAACCGCATCTTCAAATACTTTTGAAGGTCGTTTAAAATTATTCGCTGTGGTCGCTTTTGCGATCGCCACATCGATCGAACCGATTTGCGTGTTGTCCATTTTTTTGAATAGAACTAATTTGCCCCCTGTGTCAACAATCGCAATTGCCATGGTCCAATTATTTTTGGTTGCCTCTTGCAGTGCTACGGCCATCACCTTTTCGGCTTGGTCAAGATGAATAGGCTCACCATAAGTTAGTGGTGCTGTTGCTGGTTTTTGAGTTTGAGCAACAGAGGGAATGATGCATATGCTGGCGAGAAAAAAAATAAGCAAAGAGGATTTCGTTTTCATAGTCACGGCTTTAGTGATCAATGATAACCTAAAATTCCAAGATCATCAATAGGTTTTGGATGGTCGGCTGCTAAATCTTTTGTCTTAAGTCTTGTATCTTACAAGTTCAATGAATTTTCTCGCACATTTATATTTATCGGGTGATAATCCAAAAGTCAAGATTGGAAATTTTATTGGTGACTTTGTAAAGGGAAAAAACTTGATCGAACGCTTTGATGCTGACGTTGCCAAAGGCATTGGACTCCATCGCGAGATTGATTGGTTTACGGATACGCATGCGGTAGTGAAACAAAGTAAAGACCGGCTTCGACCAAAGTACAGGCATTACTCGGGTGTGATTGTTGATATTTTTTATGATCATTTCCTGGCTAAGAATTGGGATAGCTATTCTAGGGATTTATTACCCGACTTTGCGGAGGCGAGTTACGCTACGATTCAACAGCATGAAGCCATCCTGCCCGAAGAAGTAAAATACATGCTACCTTACATGATCAATGGAAATTGGTTAGTGAGCTATTCCAAATTGGAAGGTATTCAAAAAGCCTTGAGCGGCTTGGCTCGAAGAACTCGGTTTGAATCGAAGATGGAGGAATCGGTTGCTGACTTGCAGGAGAATTATGAAGATTTTAAAAAAGAGTTTGAGGTTTTCTTTCCTGAACTCATAGCGAACAGTGAAACTTGGATGAAGAAGCAGATTTGATTCTTGAATTAAAAATTAAATTTGCCGAATGGCGGATATTCAAAAACTCTATCAAAAGTTCCAGGAATGCAAAGTGGTGAGCACCGACACGAGGCAAATTGCACCAGGCTCAATATTCTTTGCACTAAAAGGACCGAAGTTCAATGCCAATGCGTTTGCAGAAGAAGCTTTACAAAAAGGCGCTGCCTACGCCATTGTGGATGAAGCAGCCTTTGCTAAGAATGAAAAATATGTCTTAGTAGAAGATGGACTTCGAAGTTTACAGGAACTTGCAAGTTATCATCGAGGTCAATTAAAAATTCCTGTGATTGGACTTACCGGATCGAACGGCAAAACTACCAGCAAGGAATTGTTGCAAGCTGTACTTGCAAAGAAGTATAAAACATTCGCCACGAAAGGAAACTTGAACAACCACATTGGTGTGCCGCTCTCCATTTTATCGATTGATCCTTCGTTTGAAATTGTAGTGATCGAAATGGGAGCGAACCATGTTGGCGAAATTGCAGCGCTCGCAAAAATTGCCAACCCAACGCACGGGTTCATTACAAACATTGGCAAAGCACACATCGGTACTTTCGGAGGTTTTGAAAATATTGTAAGAGCAAAGTCAGAATTGTATCAACATCTGATTGAAAATGACGGGCAGGTTTTTATCAATTCACAAAACCCGATTTTGTCGAATATGGCCAAACGTTTTAAGTCGCCATTGTTTTATCCAGCCACTGGAGATTATTATCATGCAGAATTTATTTCAGCTGATCCGTATATAAAATACAAAGCGGAGAACAGAGATGAAGTTCAAACTAAACTGTTGGGCGCATATAATTTTGAAAACATTGCGGCGGCTCTGTGTGTAGGTAAATTTTTTGGCGTAGATGCAAAGTCTGCTAATGAGGCAATTGCTGACTACCAACCGGAGAACATGCGATCACAAATTGTAAAGAGAGGAACAAATACAATTATCCTTGATGCGTACAATGCCAATCCCAGTTCTATGGCTGCGGCGATTGAAAATTTGGCCGCGATGAAAGCAAAAAAAAAAGTTCTTATTCTTGGAGATATGTATGAACTGGAGGAAGAAGCGGAACAAGAACATCGAAACATTGGAACGTTAATTCACGAAAAAGGATTTGAGAATATTTTTCTCGTGGGTCCGTTATTTGAATCAGCATTGAGTGAGATTCCGAATGCCAAATATTTTGAATCGAAGCAGTTATTAATGGACAAATTAAGAAAGCAACCCCTAAGCAATTCTACCGTTTTAGTGAAAGCTTCCCGCGGAATAGGACTGGAAACCGTTGTGGAAGTTTTATAAATTTATTTCTGAGTTAATTCAATTTATCGTCATGAACTTTCCACTTATTTTCAAATTCCTTAGAAGCGTTGCTAAAAATAACAACCGTGATTGGTTTGAAAAAAACAAACCGACCTACCTCGAAGCCAAGTCATCTTTCGAAGATTTTTTAGAAGTATTTCATAAAGAACTGGTTAAAATTGACGAAAGCCTGGGAAGCTTAAATCCGCGCAAGATGGGATTTCGTATTTATCGCGATGTGCGATTCAGCAAGGACAAACGTCCTTACAAAACCAACATGGGTGCAGGTTTCTCGCCTCATGGAAAAATGGAACAGGAACCAGGATATTACATTCACATTGAGCCAGGAAAAAGTTTTATAGCAGGTGGGATTTATATGCCCAACCCTGAGAACCTCGCAAAGATTCGTCAGGAGATTGATTACAATGCCACCAAGTTTCTGAAAATTCTAAACGGGAAGGAATTTAAAAAATATTTTTACGGACTTTCCGATTGGGATCGCGTAAAGACCGCCCCCAAAGGATATCCGAAAGATCACCCACACATCGACCTGCTTAAAAACAAAAGCTTTACTGTTTCGAGTGCATTTACTGACAAAGAAGTAAACGATAAGAATTTTGTAAAGAAGCTCGTGGTGATTTGCAAAAGCATCAAACAACTGAATGATTATTTGAACGAAGCGGTTGCTTAAACTATCAGAGCAAAGTGCCGAAGGAGGGACTCGAACCCTCATAGCTTGCGCCACACGCCCCTGAAACGTGCGTGTCTACCAATTTCACCACTTCGGCATTGTGAACTAAAGTGCCCAGGACTGGACTCGAACCAGCACACCTTGCGGCACTACCCCCTCAAAGTAGCGTGTCTACCAATTTCACCACCTGGGCATATCTAAAAAACTCTCGTTTGAGTTTTGAGGGACGGCAAAAGTAAAAATGTTTTGAAACTTTACCAATCAACTGACCGAGGCTTTTTTCTTAGGCGCTTTCTGCGAAAGGTATTGAACCATGCGGGTGTATTCTGTATGCTCTTTGTGCCCCACGCTGATTTTCTTTCCATCTGTGAATCGAACCTGGAGTTCCTTGTATTCAGAATTCTTTGCAGTCTTAACTTTATTTTCAATCCACTGATCGATTTGGTCCAGCGGATAAACCTTGCTTTGCCGTAGCATTGGGTAATCAATCTGAATTTGATTGTTGCCTAATTTCAAAATTTTATACCGTAAGAAAATTTTATAAAAAACAACAATTCCGATAGGCAGTAAGACAGCTACAACAGCATAGTTATACCAAGCTGCTTCCCGGTCACGGAAGATTACAATCGAATTCATGACCACCACCACCACCGTGATCAGAAGAAAGAAAACAAATGAAGTGATGGTACTGGTTTGAGGCTTGGAGGTGATCAAAGGTATTTGCTTTCGGCAAAGATGAACCTCACTCGGTTAAAATCAAAATCCGATCTCCTGTTTACGGCCTACCAGAAACTCAACAGGAATTTAGATAACGAAATCACACTCCAGATAACGACCAATCCGCCAACACCAATGAACATGGTTTTTATGGGAAGCTTGCCAGCCAATTTAGCTGCAAACGGAGCGGCTACTGTTCCTCCAACGATCAATCCCAAAATCACTGGCCAGTGGTTGATGCCAAGCATGGAGAAGAAAGTAATCGCACTTGCCAATGTTATAAAAAATTCGGTGATGCTCACAGATCCAATTACATATTGTGGACTTCTCCCTTTTGATATCAGCGTGCTCGTAACCAATGGTCCCCAACCACCACCACCAAACGAATCAAGAAAACCTCCGGCACCAGCCAGCCAGCCTACACGTTTTACTTTTTTAGCGACTCTGTTTTTCTTGAATGCGGCGCGAAGAATTTTTGTTCCTAGAAATAAAGTATAGGCAGCCAGCAGCGGTCGAATGTAGAAGGCATATTGGTTTCCAAACTTTGAAAGCAAATAGGCGCCGGCCACAGCACCTAAAATTCCAGGTATCAATAGTTTCTTAAATAATTTCTTGTTGACGTTTCCAAACTTATAATGGCTATATCCAGAAACACCACTCGAAAACATTTCTGCTGTGTGAATGCTTCCGCTGATAGCGGGAAGATTGACACCAAGTGACAAAAGTATAGTAGTGCACGTAACGCCATATCCCATACCCAATAAACCGTCCACCATTTGCGCTAGAAAACCTGCGCCGATCATCCAATAGAAATTGGAATCAACACTGAAGGCTACTCTTTTAAAATCTTGAAATAATTCTGAAATAGGGACGTACGATAAAATCAAGTGCCCTAGGAACATGAAAAAGAAAGCAAAGAGTGAAAAGGTTGCGATTCGTTTCCATTGCTGTTCGGTAAAACCTCTTGAACTGGTGCCATTGTTGGCAACAAGACTCTGGGTAATTTTATTTAACTCAATAATTTTTGAAGAAAGATTTCCGTTCAGCCTGCCTCTGATGGTACTCATATTTTCCAGCAGATCATCCACTTGATCGGGCAAGGAATCGTTAAAAATTTCTTTTAATCTTTTGGCAATCGTTGGCGACTTGCCGTTGGTGGAGATAGCCACTTTAAGATTTCCTTTTTTTACAACTGAGCCCAGGTAAAAATCGCATAGCTCTGGCGTGTCTGCCACGTTAATTAAAATACCTTTTTCCTTTGCATCCTTCTGAATGGCGGCACTAGTTTGCTTTTCGTCCACAGCTACAATCACAAGATCAGCACCATTCAAATCATCAGACTGATAACTGCGCTCAATTAGTTCGATTGTGTAGTGCTTCTCTGCTACTATTTTGATTTCCTCACTGATTGAGTCAGCCACTAAAGTAATTTTGGTTGCTGGTGAATTTGAAACAACGGCATTCAGCTTTTCAAGACCAACCGCACCGCCTCCCACAATCAACAAGCGGAGATTTTCCAGTTTCAGAAAAACTGGAAAAAGATTGTTGGTTTCTTTAACGGGTGTAAGAATGTGGCCTTCGGTCATGTGCAACTAATTAAATTTTATTTCACGCAAAGCAAAGTCACCAAAAGTTTCACCCGTTTTTCGTTCAGACTTGTAGCGCCCCAACCATCCGTTGAGTTCAAACAAAATGGATTCCTCGTCTAAATTTTCTTTAAAGATTTTATTTAATCTCTCACCAACACGATCGCCACCAAAGTGAAGGTTATAACGACCGTACGCAGTTCCTACCAAACCAATCTCTGCTATATAGGGACGAGCACACCCATTCGGGCAGCCTGTCATGCGAATGATTATCTCGTCATTTTCCAGAGAATGTTTTTTCAACAAAGGCTCAATTTTTGAAATGAGCTGGGGAAGATACCGTTGTCCTTCGGCCAAAGCAAGTGGACAAGTATTTAATGCAACACACGCCATCGAATTTTTTCGTAAGGCAGATGCGCTTTCGTTTGATTGGATCACTCCGAATTGCGTAAGAATACTTTCGATTATTTTTTTATTCTCGCTCTTGATGTCAGCCAGGATTACATTTTGATTACAGGTAAATCGAAAATTAGCTTTGCCTGTCTTGGCCACTTCGAGCAACGCAGATTTCAATTTTACATTTTCGTCATCTGTTACACGGCCGTTTTCAACGAACATAGTGTAATGCATTAATCCTCCATCATCGGCATGCCAGCCAAAATAGTCGGTACGTGAAGTGAATTGATAAGGCCTTGGTTCTTCCAGCGCAAAGCCGGTGCGATTCTTTAATTCTTGTTTGAACCAATCAACACCCACTTTATCAAGCGTATATTTTAGTCGTGCTAATTTTCGGTCGCTGCGATTGCCGAAGTCACGCTGAATTGTAACGATCTCGTAGACAGCTTTTAAAACTTTTTCTTCACTGTCACAGAAGCCAATTACAGTAGCTAGCCGAGCGTAGGTGTTTTTATTTCCATGTGTTGTGGAGAGCCCACCACCAATGGCAATATTAAATCCCAGAAGTTTTTTGTTTTCAATAATGGCGATTAGTCCAATATCATTCCCAAAAACATCAACGTCATTGTTGGGAGGGATGGCGATGGCAATCTTAAACTTGCGTGGCAAGTACCGGTCTTCATATAAAGGATCTACTTCTTCAGATTTGTCAACCAATTTTTCATTGTCTAACCAAATCTCGTAGTAGGCTTTCGTCTTAGGCATCAGCAACGTGCTGATTTTATCGGCATACGCAAACACCTCCTTGTGAATTGGAGATTGTTTGGGATGCGAACTGCACAATACGTTTCGATTGATGTCGCCACAGGTAGCGATCGAATCCAGTTTCGAAGCATTGAATGCCTGGATCGTTGGTTTGATTCTCGATTTAATCAATCCGTGCAATTGAATCGTTTGTCGTGATGTGATTTTGATTACACCTGTAGAATTCTTTCCGGCTATTTCATGCGTGGCTATCCATTGCTGTGGTGTGAGAAAACCTCCCGGCAACCGAAGACGGATCATGAACGAGTATAACCGATCCAGTTTTTTTTCTGCGCGTTCATCACGTTGATCGCGATCATCTTGCTGATACATGCCATGAAACTTAATGACAGCCTGATCATCTTCACTAATGGCGCCTGTAATTTCCTCGGCAAGTCCAGTCACAATCGAACCGCGAAGCCCACGGCTTTCTTTTTTAATTTTTTCAACCGGTGAAAGATTTTTTTCAATCGGTTTTTCAATTGATAAATTAGTAGACATCTTTTTGGTATCGTCCTTCTTCTTTTAACTGATTCAAATACGATTGCGCTTGCTCTGCATTTTTATTTCCAAACTTTTCAATAACCTGCATCAACGCGTTTTCCACATCATCGCTCATCGGTGACTTTGCGCCACACACATAAATGTGAGCGCCTGATTCGAGCCAATTGAAAAACTCCTCTCCTTGTTTCAAAATTTTGTGCTGCACATAGATTTTCTCGGCCTGATCGCGCGAGAAGGCAACGTCTACATGTGTTAGCGTACCGAGTTGCAAGTAATTCTGGATTTCTGTTTGATAGAGAAAATCAGATTCGAAGTGCTGATCGCCATAGAATAACCAATTGCGCCCGCTAGCTCCGGTTACATTTCGTTCTTCAATGAAGGCCCGGAATGGCGCGATGCCCGTGCCTGGCCCAATCATGATGATATCCTTATCAGCGGCTGGTAGTTTAAATTCTGAATTTTTGTGAATGTAAAAATCAAACGAACTGTCGGCTGGTAAGTTGGCAAGATAATGGGAGCACAAACCTTGAAGCACTTCGTTGTTAACGGTAAAGCAGTTTTTTACAACAGTAAGGTGAACTTCATTTTCATGCGCGGCAAGCGATGAAGCGATGGAATACAACCGAGGTGTAATTGGATCAAGAATTTCTACCACTTCTTCGAATTGTGTTTCATCCTTTACCGGATAGATTTTCACCAAGTTCAACAGGTCCATCCGAATAGAAGGAATTTCTTGCTGAACAATGGACGCATATTTATTGACCACGCGCTCTGGTAAATAAGTAACGTTCAATTTTTTCCTAAGCAAGTCGCTCAATGAAAACTCTTCGCTGCGATAAGTAAATTTCTTAGTTCCATTGATTCTCAGAGTGCTTAAGATTGACTCGACTGCTTCAGCAGGATTATGAGGAACAACCCCCAACGAATCGCCAGGCTCGTAGTTCACACCCTCTGCTGATAATTCTATATGATGAGTTTGTTTGGCCGAACCTCGACCGTTGAGGTTAACATTAGATAAAATAGTTCCCTCGTACGTTTTTTTTCCACTCGTTTTTTTTGAAGGAGTTGGTACGATGCGGGATTCGGTCGAGGAAGAACTCAACGTTTTCAGAACATTTTCCAGCCACACATTTGCAGCGTCTTCAAAGTCAGTATCACATTTCTCTACAGGTAGAAGTTGTGTTCCGCCAAGTGTTTTCAGCCGTGAGTCAACATCTTCTCCTGCTTTACAAAATAAAGGATAAGCCGTGTCGCCTAAAGCGAGTACCGCATACTTCAGGTTGGTCAGCGAAAGTGAATTGGCATGGATATACTCGTAGAATTTTTTCGCGGCTGCGGGAGGTTCACCATCACCATGGGTGGCAATCACTCCGAGAAAATATTCTTCTTTGATAAGATCGCTTAACCGATATTGATCGAGACCTTGCAATTTTACCTGAACGCCATTTTTCTTTAAACGCTGTGCAAAGCTTGTTGCCATTTTTTTTGAATTGCCCGTGTCGGTTCCAAAAACAATGGTCAGTTTTTGAATGGAAGAAGATTTCTGAGCTGGTTCTTCTTGTACCTTCGCACTAATAAGGCCTGCCAAGTAACCGTTCATCCAGATCAAATCTTTTTCAGATGAATCTGCAATCAATTCTCTCAACTTACTGAATTTGGTCTCTCCAATCATAACTATCTGGCAATTTCCGCTACGGTTTCAGTAACTGGTTTGAAGTAACTGGTTGAAGCCATGCTATTTTCTATCCACTGAAATTCTTCATGAAGAGCGGCCACTCTACCAATGATGACAATAGTGGGAGAAGTGAATTTCAAACCGCGCATTTTCTTTTCGTATTCTCTCAGATTGAAGAGATGCACATTTTGATACGGTGTTGTCGCTTGCTCAATCACCGTTAAATATTTATCTCCTGAGATGCCATGGTCGAGTAGCTTTTCAACTAATGTGTCGAGTGCTTCAGCCGACATATAAAAAACTAGTGTGTCATCTGTTGTTGCTAAGTCTTTCCATGATTGTTCATTGCAGACAACGGATCTATAGTAGGTAAGAAAGCGAACAGCGGATGAATAACCTCGTGCCGTTAAAGGAATGCCTGCGTATGCAGCTGCACCTGACGCCGCAGTGACGCCCGGCACTAACTCATAAGAAATCCGATGTTGAACGAGCGTTCTCAATTCATCCAACACATTGGAAAAGAAAGTTACATCCCCACCTTTCAACCGAAGCACTAAAGGGTATTGAGCGGCATACTCAACGATAAGTTGATTGATGGTCTCCTGTGAAGTTGATTCGGCTACACCACCTTGTTTGCCAACATGGATGACTTGGGCGCCGGGCTTTATATTTTTAGAAATCAATTCGGGGCTAACAAGTCGGTCGCAGATCACCACGTCGGCTTGTTGTAAATAGCGAAGCGCTTTCAAGGTAACGAGCTCAGGGTCACCAGGGCCAGCACCAGCCAATATAACTTTTCCGAAAATCGTAGTGTTGTTCATTTTAGTCTATGGAATTAATAGGTTTATAAATAAAAAAAATTATTGGATCATGCAAGCAGCTACCGTTACATTACTCGTTTCATCGATCAAAATGGCGCTTCCGCTTGCCCTTAATTTTTTATAAGAATCGAATGCCAGGGGTGTAGCTGTTTTGATAGTGGCTTTGAAAATATCGTTGAGCTTTATTTCTTCCGGCGAAAATTGTTTCGACAAATTGTTCACATCCAGTTTATATTCAATTTCCTTAACGATGCTCCTCACGATTTTGCTATTCGCTTGCAATAAGTATTTGTTCCCCGGGATCAAAGGTTTGCTATCCATCCAACATACCATCACATCAAGATCCTGTGAAACGATTGGTTTGTTTTCACTTTTTACGATTAGATCTCCTCTGCTAACATCGATGTCATCCTCAAGATGAATGACGACACTTTCTAATGCCGAGGCTTCGTCTATCTCATGCCCACCCGTTTCAATCGCTTTGATTTTGCTTTCCAGTCCGGATGGTAATATCGTAACAGCATCTCCCTTTTTATAACTTCCACTCATAATCTTTCCTGCATAGCCACGATAGTCATGAAGTTCTTCGGTCTGTGGACGAATCACGTACTGAACAGGAAGCCGGGCATCAGTAAGGTTGACATCATTTTGGATTTTCACCGTTTCAAGGTAATGCAATAACGGATCACCCTCGTACCATAACATGTTGGTTGATCGATCCACAATATTATCTCCGTCTAACGCACTGATCGGAATGTATTGAACATCCTTGAGATTGAGCGTCTTTGCAGCAGCCGTATAATCTATAACAATGTCATTGAAAACATCCTGAGAGTACCCAACCAAATCCATTTTGTTGATGGCAACAACAACATGAGGAATGCCTAACAGCGATGCGATCAAAGAATGACGAAGTGTTTGTTCTTCCACTCCATTTCGAGCATCAATTAAAATGATGGCGAGATTTGCATTCGAAGCGCCTGTAACCATGTTGCGTGTGTACTGGATGTGGCCCGGTGCATCGGCAATGATGAATTTCCTTTTGGGCGTAGAAAAATATTTGTAGGCAACGTCAATGGTTATTCCCTGTTCGCGTTCGGCACGAAGGCCATCGGTGATTAATGATAAATCGAGCGTGCCGTTCAATTTATTTTTTCCATGTGATTTAATCGCATCAATCTGATCGATCATGATCGATTTGCTATCATACAAGAGTCTGCCGATGAGTGTACTCTTTCCATCATCCACACTGCCTGCCGTTATGAAACGTAAAATATCCATATCTCTTTCTAAAAGTATCCGTTCTTCTTTCGGTCTTCCATGGCAGCTTCAGAAACTTTATCATCGATGCGGGTTTCACCGCGCTCACTGATTTTGGTAGCGATGATTTCGTTGATGATCTCATCAAGTGTGTCTGCTTCCGATTCAACCGCTGCCGTACAAGTCATATCACCGACGGTGCGGTAACGAACTTTCTTTTTGACAATCTTATCACCCTCATCAATTTTGATGAAAGGGGAGAGAGCAATTAACTGACCTTGAAACTCCAGACACTCGCGTTCATGGGCAAAATAAATGGAAGGAAGTTCCATTTCTTCTCTGCGAATGTAATTCCACACGTCCAACTCCGTCCAATTGCTGATAGGAAAGGCGCGAACATTTTCTCCTTTTTGAATTCTGCCGTTGTAGATATTCCAAAGTTCCGGCCGTTGGCGTTTTGGATCCCACTGTCCGAACTCATCGCGCACCGAAAATATTCTTTCTTTAGCCCGGGCTTTTTCTTCATCGCGCCTAGCACCGCCGATCAATGCATCGAATTTAAATTCTTCGATTACATCAAGTAATGTATAAGTCTGTAATGCATTCCGACTCGCAAACTTTCCCTGCGGTTCTGTTAATTTTTTTGCCTTGATGGTATCACCTACATGGCGAACGATGATTTTTTCATCCAGTTTTTTCACCAAATGATCCCTAAAATCTAAGGCTTCTTGAAAATTATGGCCTGTATCAATGTGCACGAGGGGAAAAGGAAACTTGCCAGGACGAAATGCTTTCTCTGCTAATCGCACTAAGGTGATCGAATCTTTTCCCCCGGAAAATAGCAAGGCCGGCCGCTCAAATTGTCCGGCTACTTCGCGAAGAATGTAGATGGCTTCTGATTCCAGTTGATCTAAATAATCCAGTTGCTTGCTCATGTAATGATATAAATCCTATCGAATTAGTCGACAAATGTAAAAAATCAATCCCTATATTTACGGTCAATGTGTGATCTTTTTTAATATTAAATTGTTGAGATACAGAAACTAACGGTTGTGCGTAGTCAATGGTTGTTAATAGCTAGTTAAAATGAATGAAGAGCTTAAGAATTCGTTAGAAGGATTGCAATCGGCAATAAAGGGAATGGAGCTATCGCAATCGCTTGCGTACCTTTCTGAGTTATTTCCTGGCAAGGTTACATTGTCATCCAGCTTCAGCTGGGAAGATCAGGTTCTTTCGCATTTTGTTTTAGATGCGAAACTTGATGTTGAAATTTTCACGTTAGATACGGGACGCTTATTTCCTGAGACGTACACGGTCTGGAGTAAAACGAATGACCGTTATCAAACGCAAATAAAAGCGTACTACCCCAACCAGGGAGAGATTGAAAAGTATGTGAACGAGAAAGGCCCTAATGCTTTTTATAACTCGGTTGCAGATCGAAAAGGATGCTGCTTTATTAGAAAAGTTGAACCTTTGAAAAGAGCTCTGAAGAATAAATCAATCTGGATCACTGGCTTGCGCGCAGAACATTCTCCGGAGCGTCAGGATTTGCAAACGTTAGAGTGGGACGAGGCGAATTCAATAATCAAGTACAACCCGCTGTTGCATGTAACAACTGCGGAACTAAAGAAAATCATCAATGATAATTCCATTCCTTACAACCCTTTACACGACAAGGGTTTCGTAAGTATCGGTTGCGCTCCATGTACAAGAGCGGTTCGGCCGGGTGAGGATTTTCGTGCAGGCAGATGGTGGTGGGAGGAGAACACCAAAAAAGAATGCGGGCTGCATGCGCAATAATTTTTTTTATTTCTTAAAAAATTCTAAAACCTTGTCGTGAGGACTTGGATTCTTAATTACAGCAATTACATTTGCATAACCCTATTAAATCTATAGATAATATATGAAAAACATTTTTAAGATTACCTTCATTTCATTTTTCTTACTGATATCAATCATTTCTCTAGGACAACAGACGTCAAGCGCTATTGTGGGTAAAGTCCTTGATTCAAAAACAGAAAGCCTTCCAGGTGCTACTATCCAAATTGTCTACCTGCCAACTAATGTTTCAGTCGGTGTTGCAACCAATAAAGAGGGGCGCTTTTTTGTCGCTAACCTAAATCCAGGCGGACCCTACCAACTCACCATTACTTTTGTGGGTTACAAGACGGAAGTAATTGATGATATTTATTTGAAGTTGGGCGAAACCCAAAAGCTCGATATTTCCTTACAAGAAGATGTACAGATGTTGGCAGAAGCAAAGGTGGTTGGGTTGAGGGAAGAGATAACAGAAAAAACGGGCACAGGAACCAATGTTAGTCGCGAACAAATTACAACGCTCCCAACATTGAGCAGAAGCTTTTCTGATTTTACTCGCCTCACTCCTCAAAGCAGCAACAACTCGTTTGCAGGCACAAGCTTCAGGTATAACAATATTACACTGGATGGTGCTATCAATAATGATGCGATAGGATTTAGTCCACAGCTCGGCGGACAAACCAGCACAGCTAACCAACCCGGCAGCAGCACGAGAACGAATTCATTCTCTCTGGATGCTATTCAGCAAGTGCAAGTACAAATTGCTCCTTATGATGTTTCATTGGGTAATTTCACTGGCGGAAGTGTCAATGCAGTTTCGCGAAGCGGGTCGAATGAGGTAGAGGGATCAGTTTATGCCTTTGCACGAAATGCAACAGTCACTGGAAAATATAAAGGAGCAGATAAGGCCGATGACGGGAGCATCAACAGTTCTTATTATGATTATCAAACTGGTTTTCGAATTGGTTTACCAATCATCAAAAACAAGTTGTTCTGGTTTACAAACGAAGAGGTGACCAAAAATTCTGTTCCTGTATTTTTTCCGGCCGGTTCTACCAATTATTTTATGACTTCTGCTATTGCAGATCAGATAATTCAGAAACTTGAATCGATGCCAGTGAGCCAATACAATCCTACAGGTGGTTTTAATCCTGGAGCAATTGGAGATTATAATACGTATTCGAAAAGTGTTAAATACTTCAACCGCTTTGATTGGGTGATCAACAAAAGTCATTCCTTGACCATACGCAACAATACCATCGTGTCCGAAGCCAGTAACCTGGAGCGGTCAACTACTGAGTTTCAGTTTGGTAGCTACGATTTCACTCAACACAATACCAACTCCAGCACAGTGGCCGAATTGAAAAGCAGGTTTGGTAACAACATCAGCAACAGTTTGATCATTGGGTACACTGACATTAAAGACTATCGTGATCCAAAAGCGGTGTTTCCCCAGATAACAATCAACAACATCAGCGGTGGTCACGCATTGATTGGCTCTTACATGGTGGCTGGAATTTTCAACACACGTCAACGCACCTTTGAGTTTACAGACAACGTGAAAATTTTTAAAGGAAACCACGGCATTACTATTGGAACACATAACGAGTTTTACAAAATCAACTTCGGAAACCTCCAAACATGGAATGGCAGATTTGATTATAGTAGCCTAAACAGTTTTTTAGCCGACAATCCTTCGCGGATGAGAGCTTTGTACAGCCCCACCGACAACTCACGAGAAACACAATTTAATAACGCAGCTAACGTGGGTAGTTTTAATATCGGTCTGACGAGTGCGTACATTCAAGACGAATGGAGCGAAAATAAACTTACCCTTACGTATGGCTTACGATTGGATCTTCCGCTTATGCCTTCAAGTCCGAATGGAGCGGCAAGACAAAAGTTTCCGACCGATCCTGCTAACTACGGAACAACCTACACATACAATAATCCTTCACAAATCAGCACACATTCTTTCGGGCAGGTTTATGCATCGCCTCGGATCGGATTTAATTATGATGTGAAGGGAGACAAGAACTTGATTGTTCGTGGTGGCTCGGGCATATTCACCGGAAGAATTCCATTTGCCTGGATAGGATATACCTTTTTAAATAATGGTACCGATTACAGTGCACTTGATATTTCACCGAAAGCTGGAACAACTATTCCGATACCAACGGATCAAACCCAGTTCGGAGCCTTTGCTGCATCAAACGGATCAAAAAACCGAACTGAAATTGACTTGCTGGATCAAAATTTTTCATTGCCGAAAATGTGGAGGAGCAATTTGGCAGCCGACCTCCAATTGGGTGATGGATACAAACTGACGCTCGAAGGCATTTACACAAAGACCATCAAGGATGTTGCAATTAAACAAGTCAACCTAAAAGATTCAGTGGCCTACTCATCGTATGATGTGAATCATGCCCAGCCGTTATACCTCACGGCTGTAGTCGGAACAGGAAACCGCGTGAGCAATGATTTTTCCAGTGTTTACCTGGTCACCAACACGGACAAGGGATATCGCTATCAATTGACAGCTCAACTTTCAAAATCATACCCTTTCGGTTTCAGCTATTTTGCAGCTTATACCTATGGTCAATCCAAAGATATTTTGAATGGAGTTCGTAACGCTCCGGAATCGAGCTGGCAGTTAAATCAGGCACTCAATCCAAATGAGACTGCACTCACCTATTCTAATTTTGATATCCGTCATCGCATTGTTGCAACGGCTCAATACAAAAAGCATTGGGGGCAAACGGGCCTTTCCTATGTGTCATTGATTTATACATCACAATCGGGCTCGCCTTATACGTATGCGATTACGTCAAATAATAATTTGACGAAGAATGGGCAGCAAACCGATTTGTTCTACGTGCCTAAATCAACCGCAGAAAATCCTTACAACCTGACAGCAGCACAGCAAGATGCATTTGATCAGTTCATTCAAAACGATAGCTACCTTAACAGCAGAAGAGGTCAGTTTACCGAGCGCAACGGTGCACGGACTCCATGGAATAATCAGTTAGACCTACGCTTAATGCACGACATTTTTCTGAAGGTGGGAAAGAAGACAAATACCATTCAGTTGAGTTTTGACATTATCAATTTCAGCAACCTGATCGACAAAAATTGGGGCGTTTATTATTTTGTGCCCAATACCTACAACAATGCAGTGGATCCGGGGCTAAGTATTGTGAGTCGTACGGTGAGTAATGGTGTTGCCACAGTAAATGGATCGTACACTACACCAACTGCGAAATATGCCATTGACCAGTTCGCTTCACGCTGGAAAGGGCAGGTGGGAGTCCGATATATATTCTAAGTGAAGGATTTAGCCAGTTAGACTTGAGCCGAGAATGGGATTTGAACCCACGACCTGCTGATTACGAATCAGCTGCTCTACCCCTGAGCTACCTCGGCTTTTATTATAATCAAAAGTAAAGTTATTTGTAAAAAGCATAAATTGGCAGATGCTTTCAAAAAAGTGCAAATACGCCATTCACGCCCTCGTTTACCTGGCCGAGCGCTACCAGGAGGGCCCTGTTCATATTCAGGAGATTGCTGAAAAAAAGAACATCCCCAAGAAATTTTTGGAGGCCATTCTTCTCGAACTGAGGAAAGCCAAAATCTTACACAGCAAAAAAGGAAAAGGCGGAGGCTATTATTTGCATCAAAAGCCTTCCGAGGTCAACCTCATGGAGATTATGCGCCTTATGGATGGACCTATTGCGATGCTTCCGTGTGTCTCCTTGAATTATTATGAACGATGCGAGGAATGCAGGAGTGAGAAAACGTGCGGAATTCGTGATGTTTTTTTGAAAGTGAGGGATGAAACATTAGATATTTTAGGTGGGAGTACTCTGGATAAGATCATGAAGCGTGAAAAAACGATGGCAACCAAATAAAAATAACTTCGTTAATCTACCAAATCCATAGACTTTCAATATATTTGCCCACATTTAACTTAAAAACATTATGGCAGTACGATTAGGAGATATAGCCCCCGATTTTCAGGCCGAAACAACGGAAGGCAAAATCAAATTTCACGAATGGCTCGGCAATGGCTGGGGCATTTTGTTTTCTCACCCGGCTGATTTCACACCTGTATGCACCACTGAGCTTGGTGCTGTCGCCAAGCTTCGTTCAGAATTTGATAAACGAAATGTAAAAGTGGTTGCCTTAAGTGCTGACCCTCTTGATTCTCACATGAGGTGGATTAGTGACATTGAAGAGACCCAGGATACAAAGATGAATTACCCAATCATTGCAGATCCGAAATTTGAAGTAGCTAACTTGTATGACATGATTCATCCACAAGTAAGCGACAAGTTTACGGTGCGTTCTGTATTTATCATTGGCCCTGACAAAAAAGTAAAACTCACCATTACTTATCCTGCGGCGACAGGGAGAAATTTTGATGAGATCCTTCGTGTAATTGATAGCTTACAGCTTACCGCCAATTATAGCGTGGCTACTCCCGCAAACTGGAAACAAGGCCAGGATGTAATCATCACGGCTGCAGTGAAAGACGAAGATGTTGCAGCCAAATTCCCGAAAGGGGTTAAGCGAGTAAAACCTTATTTGAGGATTACCCCTCAACCGAATTTATAGTTTGTTAATTTGTTCAATAAAAAAAGCTTCTTACGAAGCTTTTTTTATTTTCTACTCTGCCCTGAAATAGGTTGACACAAACAAAAAGCGAACACAACAAGATTACAGCTTAGCCTTTTTTGGTGAGAAATGATTACGAACTAAGTAGTTGGATCTTAAAAACTACAATAGAGAATATTTACTGAGAAATGAGGGTTAATTGAGTTGATAAAATCTACAAGAAAGAAGAGCTTTATATCGAAAACCTTGCAGATTTTTTATGGTTACAAAAG
>Ga0302164_10000019_pt1 | contig 113267 bp, 100 predicted proteins | sample I_Fen_E3_1_FD_193500 | JGI IMG/M metagenome (GOLD analysis project Ga0302164, IMG submission 193500) | Peat permafrost microbial communities from Stordalen Mire near Abisko, Sweden - I_Fen_E3_1 | ecosystem: Environmental > Terrestrial > Soil > Wetlands > Permafrost | place: Sweden: Abisko...
TTCATCTCAATTTGTCTCCACCGGATTTTTCGATCGACTGGAATGAGGTGAAAAAGAAAATTACTTCTCGCACACGAATGATCATGGTGAACACGCCGCACAACCCCACGGGATCAGTGTTGAGCGATTCTGATTTAAAGATATTGGAAAAATTAGCCATTGAACAGGATTTGATCGTGTTGAGTGATGAAGTGTACGAACGAATCATTTTCGGAAATAAATCTCACGAAAGTGTTTTGAAATATCCAGCGTTGCGCGATCGAAGCATTGCAATTTTTTCTTTTGGAAAAACTTTTCATGCTACCGGCTGGAAAGTTGGCTACTCGGTTGCTCCTGAAAATATAACCCGCGAAATACGCAAAGCACATCAGTTTATAACCTTTAGTGTGAACACTCCGGTACAATTGGCGTTGGCTGAATATTTAGCCGACCCAGAAAACTACCTATACCTCGGAAAGTTCTATCAACAAAAAAGAGATTTTTTCTTGAATGAAATAAAAGGTTCATCCTTAAAACCGCTTCCTTGCTTTGGAAGTTATTTTCAGCTTGTCTCCTACGAAGGGAAAAAATCCGATACCGAAATGGCTGAATGGATGACTAAGGAAATGAAGCTTGCGCCAATACCTGTCTCGGCGTTTTATAAAGACAAATCAGACGGCAAATTACTACGGTTTTGTTTTGCCAAAGGAGAAGAGACCTTGTTGAAGGCAGGAAAAATTTTGAGAAGGATTTGATTTAGGTCCAACGATTAACAGCCTACTTGATGATGAGGATTTCAGAACATTCAATGATTTTGTTTTTCTCTTGCTTCGAAGAATGCATCATATTTTCTTGAATAGATAGAATAAGGTATCCTGTAATTTGTTTGACCAAACCCCTGAATGTTCCTCTCTCCGTTCGAGACATTAAGTTCATTTATAAAAAAAGATGTACTCCACGTTGGGCGATACATTCGAGTAAGAGTTTGTCCATCAAAACCCTTGAATTGCTTAACGGGCAATTGAGGCTGTACTTGAAGTTGCCACAATTTAGGTGATTGACTTATTTTCCTAAATGCCGAAGACGTCAATTGAAACTGGAAGGCACTTGATCCATTCTGGGCATATATTCTTAACACGCCAACAAACAAAACAATAGTGAGGAGAGCCTTATTCATTGATCAATTCCATTCTCCTGTGAAAATTAACAAAAGATTTGGTGAGTCCTATGGATTGACCTTCCCTTTCATTTTCTTTGTAGTCCGTTTCGATCGCTATGCAGGATTTAAAAGTCACCCTTATTCAATCTGAACTCCATTGGGAGGATATTGGGGCCAATTTGGCCATGTTTGAAGAGAAAATCTGGCAAATAGGCCAATCCACAGACGTTATTGTATTGCCTGAGATGTTCACCACCGGATTTACCATGAAGGCCAATAAAATGGCCGAAATGATGAATCTGCGCACCTTCAAATGGATGAAGCAGATGGCCGACCAAACCGGGGCATTGATTTTAGGAAGCTTCATCGCTAACGTGCACGAGCGCTATTACAATCGGCTGTTGTGGATGGAGCCGGGCGGCACATTTAAAACGTACGATAAGCGCCATCTTTTCCGAATGGCCGAAGAGCAGACCGTATATTCTCAGGGAGAAAGTTTATTGATTGGTCATTGGAAGGGCTGGAGGATTTGTCCACTCATTTGTTATGATTTGCGTTTCCCTGTTTGGAGCCGTAATCGCTGGAATCCATCCCTCAAAAAGTCTTCTTACGATTTGTTGATTTATGTTGCAAACTGGCCTCAAGTACGATCGACTGCATGGGAAACTTTGTTACGTGCTAGAGCAATAGAGAATTTAAGTTATTGTGTAGGCGTGAATCGTGTTGGTACGGATGGCAACGGAATTGATTACAACGGACACAGTGCTATCATCGGACCAAAAGGCGATACTATTTTTTCAGTAGAAGGAGTTGAGGCAATCAAAACGTTGGAACTTAATGCTCACGCTTTGCAAGCCTACCGCGATCGCTTTCCTGCATTTTTGGATGCCGATGACTTTACCATCGAATCAGAAATTTTTGAAGAGAAAGACTTTCTGCACGGCTTGAGTTAAGTTTCGGTAGCGTTATTCTTCAGTTTCAACTTTAGTGGGTCCGTAGAAAATCACCCACGTTGCAAAATCCTTAGAGAAATTCTCGAATCGGTGAACAGCTCCTTGAGGAACAAGCAATAGGTCACCCGCTTTAAATTGAGATGTTTCATCATTCATCCGAAAATCGCCACTTCCGGAAATGATCATGTACAGTTCGTCTCGGTCATGCGGTGCCTGTAAGTCCTCTTGATCTGGCTTGTAAATTTCAATGGTGATATTTTCGTCTTTGAATAATTCAGAAAAAAGATTCCTTGATTTTGTTAAAGCTGACAACGACTCTTCGACCTGAAAATGGTTTTTCATTACGGCAAACATAATCTCGATAGTTGGGAGTTTAATTATCAAGATTAAAACTCTTATCTATACTTTAGTCATACGGAACCTATTTTCTGACCGCATGAAAAGCCCTTTGGATTTGTGTGTTGAGGAAAATCTTATTTGATCTCCAATTCGATCACTGTATCTACTTCATTCATTTTTGATTTTGGAATCTGTAAGCTCAAGCCAAAATCATTTTCCAGAAACTTCACGGTTGATTTATCAGCAAAAAGTTTAGCGCTCACTACTTTCTTACCAACTTTTGGCAGTGTAAGTGTTTCGTCTTGCCTGTTGAGAACGTGAATATAAATTTTGTTTCCATTCTGAGTCATTACGCCCCATTCGCGAGCGCTAAGCGGACCTCCACGCGTTCCGTAAATTGTTTCTCCATATTGTTTTGTCCACTCACCTACTTGTTTTAAAAGTTCAACATGTTCGGGTTGTATTTTTCCGTTTGGCATCGGTCCAACATTCAATAAAAAATTCGCTCCATAGCCAGCTGCCTTTACTAAATATTGAATCAACTCCTTTCTGCTTTTGTTGCTGGCGTCACGTAAATTAAATCCCCAACTGTTGTTAATCGTCTCGCAAGTTTCCTTAGGCAGATCACCAATTTTTTGTTCTGGTGCAAAGCCTGTGGTGTTATGGCCTGGTAAATCTTTTTCAAACATCTGAAAATCCTCTCCTTCGTAAGGTGTGCGATGATGGTTGCTGCCCACCAATGTCCCGGGTTGCAATTGATGTATTAAAGTATAGGTCTTGTTCAATCGCCAATCAGCATCCTTTTTATCCCACATGCCATCAAACCAAATGCCCCCAACCTCTCCATAATTCGTAAGCAACTCACTTAGTTGTGTATCCATGTAGTCGAGGTATTTGTTCATGTCGCCTTTTTCCTCGCGTCCTGTCCAATTGCCACCCGTGGACCCACGTGAAAAATAATCCGGATGATGCCAGTCAAGTTGTGAATGATAGAAAAATAATTTGATTCCCTGTTTTTTACATTCATCGGCCAGCATTTTCAGCACATCCTTTCCATAGGGAGTTCTCTTTACGATGTTATAGTCCGAAACTTTTGAATCGAACATGGCGAAGCCATCGTGATGCTTGCTAGTGATCGTAATGTATTTCATTCCCGCATCTTTCGCCATCTGCACCCAGGCTGCTGGATCAAATTGTGTAGGATAAAAAAACGAAGGAAGTTTTTCATAAGTCCTGATGGGAATCTGCTTTACGTTCATCACCCACTCTCCATCACCCAATACACTGTAAACACCCCAATGAATAAACAGACCAAATTTCGCATCCTGAAACCATTCACGGTTCTTCAAGTTCTCAGCCGAGGGTTTATATTGAGCTTCTACGAAGCTTGAATAGAATAGCAATAACAGGAATAAAATGGATCCTGGATGCTTGATAATGGACACTCGTAAACCAGAATCCAGAATCGAGTCCCGATAGCTATCGGGACCAGTATCAAGGCCTAACTTTGTGAAATGCTTCATGGAGTTTTAATTAAATTGCAAGCCTTGAAATGGACACTATCAAAAATTCTAAGAAGTAATATCATTGGGGTCCATTCCATGTGATCTAAATTATAAAATTATTAACACATGAATTTATAACATTTAACTATGCGATACGAACCCATTGACAAAGAACTTTTCATCAACAACCGCAAGAGATTTGTAAGCGAAATGAAACCTGGCTCACTTGCCGTTTTCAATTCCAACGACACCATGCCCACCAATGCTGATGGCACGATGCCGTTCCGTCAGAATAACGATTTGTTTTACCTGACTGGGATCGAACAGGAAGAAAGCATTCTATTGATTTGTCCAGGCTTTCGAGAAGAGAAGAGGCGTGAGATTCTTTTTTTACGCCAACCCAATGAGCATCTTGAAAAATGGTATGGTCATAAATTTACCAAGGACGAAGCAAAAGCCATTTCAGGAATTGAAACGGTGATGTGGTTACAGGATTTTGATGCCACCTTTCACCACATGATGGTGATGAGCGGAGCGGAATTAGTTTACTTGAATACCAATGAGCATTATCGTTCGGAAGTGGTTGTTCAAACGCGTGACGCTCGATTCATCGATTGGTGCAAAGAAAGATATCCGTTGCACACGTATCAACGCGTTGCTCCAATCATGGCGAAGTTAAGGAGCGTAAAGCAAAAGCAAGAGATCGCTTTAATCCAGCGAGCTTGCGATATCACAGAAAAGGGCTTTCGAAGAATTTTAAAGTTTACAAAACCTGGAGTGAACGAGTACGAGATCGAGGCTGAATACATCCACGAATTTATTCGCCACAGTTCAAAAGGATTTGCTTACACGCCTATCATCGCCTCAGGAAAAAATAATATTGTGTTGCACTACATTGAAAACAATCAAGTGTGCAAAGCTGGCGAGTTGATCTTATTGGATGTTGCCGCTGAATACGCCAATTACAATTCCGACCTCACAAGAACTATTCCAGTGAGTGGCAAATTTATGCCGAGGCAAAAAGAAGTATATAATGCAGTACTTCGTGTGCAGCGGGCTGCCATGAAATTGCTTAGACCGAATATCATCTATTTTGATTATCAGAAAGAAATTGAAAAAATAATGGAGGGCGAATTGATGAAATTAAAATTGATTTCTGAAACTGACCTTAAAAATCAAGATCCGGATAACCTGGCTCTGAAAAAATATTTCTATCACGGCACCTCACACATGCTCGGTCTGGACGTTCACGATGTAGGTAATATGCACGACAACATTCAGGTGGGTAGCGTATGGACAATTGAGCCCGGCATTTATATCAAGGAAGAAGGCTTTGGCGTTCGGTTGGAGAACAATGTTTGGGTTGGAGAAAAAGAAAATATAGATCTGATGAAGAACATTCCGATTGAAGCGGAGGAGATTGAAGAATTAATGAATTGATTTGAAGATTAGTCAATTTGAAAATTAACAATTCTTTTATGCCAAAAAAATCAGTTACAATCTTCTTTGTTCTTATAACAACCCTGGTCGTTGAGTCGCATGAATTTTGGTTACAGCCAAAAAAGTTCAGGTATGCATTGAATGAAGAAATGACTGTGGCATTTCTGGTGGGTGAAAATTTCGATGGTGAACCCTGGGATTTGAAGAAAAATAAAATTGAAAAATTAGAGCTCTCGCATCTGACCAAATCAATTGACCTTAGGTTGCAAGTAAAACCTGACGCCAAAGAGAAACTGAAATACAAATTCACTGAAAATGGCACATACCTGTTGTCAATGCAAAGCAATGAAGCATACATTGAATTGAATGCTGAAAAATTCAATGACTATTTAAAAGAAGATGGTCTTGAAAACGCACTCGACATCCGCACAAAGACAAATACACTCGATAAACCCTCAAAGGAATTCTATTCTCGCTATGTAAAATTATTTGTACAAGCTGGAACCAAAACCGACGACACCTACAAGAAAAAAACGGGGATGCGAATCGAAATCATTCCAATGCAAAATCCTTGTCTCTTAAAGTCTGGAGATTATTTGCAATGCCTCGTGTTGTTTAACGGTAAGCCAAGTGCTCACCAAATGGTAAAGGTGTGGAACAAGATCGGCAACACAACATTCCTACAAAATAATTATACTGAAAATGACGGTACTTTAAAGTTCCCGATCAGCAGCAAGGGCCCGTGGATGGTGAGTACCGTAATAATGATTCCATCAGAAAAACCAGGTGCTGATTGGCAAAGTTTTTGGAGCAGTTTAGTTTTTGGAATTGAATAATATGAACGACTCTTTCTCTTCAGATAAAGCCCCCGATCCTGTTGGCTCATATCCCCACGCCAGGAAGGTCGGCAATCTGCTTTTTCTCTCCGGAGTTGGTCCTCGTAAAAAAGGCGCAAAAGAAATTCCTGGCGTAACGCTAGATGAAAACAGGAACATTATCAGTTACAACATCGAGGAGCAATGTCATTCTGTTTTTCAAAATGTAAAATTTATTTTGGAGGCTTCAGGATCAACGTGGGAAAACCTGATTGATATCACGGTCTACCTCACCAACATGAAGAATGATTTTTCAACCTTCAATAAAATCTACACTGAATATTTTCCAAACAAAGCAATTCAGCCGTGCAGAACCACAGTAGAAGTAAATGCTTTGCCAACGCCAATCGCCATTGAATTGAAGTGCATTGCTACGATCGATTGATCAAGATGTTATACCGTGATTAAGCGATACACCAACTTTATCCTATGGAGCGTCACGATTTTAATTTTCGCTGTATTCACTGTTACGCTGGACATTCGCCCGGGCAGACTGTGGCATATTGTCAATGTTCTTTTGTTTGAAAATAGTATTCTCGACTTAATCCAATACGCACTGGTATTTACTGCTTCACTCATTAGTGTTGTACTTTTGCTCGCCTCAAAAAATAGAATCATTCGCTTTTCAGCCTGGACGCTATTTGGCGTACTCTGTATAGTGAATTCATCGTACCGGATTATTACCGGTTACGAATTTATGTACAACGATTGGCTTCTGGCTAAATCGAACTCTCATTTTTTAAGTCAAGTCTTTCAACAATTTCTTTTGGCAATTATTATTTCCAGCGTAGCTACAGTAGCTATTATCTGGTTGTGCAATTCTCTTCTTAAAAAGAAATCTCTTCGCGCTAATTCCGCTACATTATTCTTTGTTCCAATTGGGTTTCTCTTCGTGTATTATGAAATCAGTCAATCTGCTGGCAACCTCGATCAATTCCCTTTTCTAGCAAGGATACCTGCAATTATCATTCATCACGCATGGAATCCATTGCCCACAATTGATCGGGAGCAAGTAGAGGTGACCTCGCATGGGAGAAAAGTCAATCATCTTTTTTTAATAGTAGATGAAAGCATTACCGGGAGAGACCTTCAGTTGAATGGTAACCCCTTTCCAACAACTCCTTTTTTGAATGAAAATAGAAGTCGGATAATTAATTTCGGAATTGCAACGTCCTATACCAATTATAGTGCAGGATCAAACATCGCGCTAACAACTGGCGCAAGAATGAACCAGTTGCCAGACAAGTCCCTTACGATTTTGCATCAGCCAACCATCTACCAATATGCCAAGAAAGCTGGCTTTAAAACTTATCTTATCGACGCGCAGATGATGGATTACCGGTTGCAAAATTTTTTAACCGATCAGGATCGCCCTTACATTGACAGCATCATTCAACTATCTCATCTTCAAAAAAACAAATTGCTATATGAAGAAAGAGATCAAATCATCAATGGCATACTTTCCAAACTTGCTTGTTCACCGGTACCTGTGTTTGTATATGTCGTAAAATTTGGTGCTCACTGGCCGTATGCGCGAACCTATCCGGATAGCATGTCATTATTTAAACCAGTGTTGTCGCGAAGCAGCCTGATACGCGATTCAATTAAAACGAGAAATACTTACTACAATGCCATTCGCTGGAGTGTTGATTTGTTTTGGAAAAGAATTATAGAAGACTTGAATGGAAAAGATAGCACCATGATTGTGTATACTTCTGATCATGGCCAGGATATTTCAAAACAGGGTATTCAAATCAGCCATGCTTCCATTATTGATGTCTCTCCGCGCGAGGCGAATGTCCCCTTGTGGATGTATTCGAATTATCCTCATCCATTTACCTCATCTCATCGGGATGAACGCCACCATCAGGACATCTTTCCGACCTTATTGTTTTTCATGGGTTACTCGAAAGATTTTATTGTAACCAAATACGGCCCAACCCTTCTTGACAGTAGTTATGCTGTGGAGTCGAGAAAATTTCTTACTGGAGATATTTTTAATAGAGCAAACTCAGCCTTGATTAGATTTTGACTTAAGTGACTGACAGAAAATCAACAATTGTCGTCAGTTCTGAAATAACGACCTTGATATAATATCTGAAAGTTTATCTCTAATTTTAGAAACAGAGCTAAAGCTCTCTAAGTAATGAATATTTGGCAATCTGAACACAGGGGATACAGTACTAAACGTTGCCTCTGATGAAATCAAGTCAAAATCAAAAATAAAAATTGTGGTGGTGGAAAAGCAATGACAATTAGGAGATTTTATTGTCTAAATGAATCCTGAAAACATAGCCGAAAATCAATACCAGATACTGATGCTATGTTTTTTTGTTGCTAAAATGGCAACATGCTTTTGGTTTTTTATTCGATCAGACAGAAAAAAATAGAATAGACAAGAACAATTCTCAATTCCCAGCGTAAATCCTAAACCGAAAAACTCTCTCCGCATCCACAGGTGCGCGAAGCATTGGGGTTGATGAACTGAAAACCTTTACCATTCAGTCCATCAGAGAAGTCAAGTGTTGTACCTAACAAATACAAGAGGCTTTTTTTATCAACAAGAATCTTAACACCCTTGTCTTCGAAAACCTGGTCAGCAGGATTGATTTTATCGTCAAAGCCAAGATCGTACATAAGACCTGAGCAACCTCCGCCTTTCACAGACACACGGATATTGTGATCTACACCTCGTCCTTCTTCAGTTCGTAAATTTGCTATCTGCGCTTTGGCTTTCTCGGTTACAGTAATCATAAAGTTTTCTTTTAAGAGATCGGATTCAATACAACACTAAAAACTGTGATTGTGTTCCTGTCCCGTGCATAATATAATTTCTCAAGTGCCTCCAAAATATTTCCTGCTCTGAAATACGAGGTGTGCAACTCGCTATCGCTTTTAGTGGTCCACTGAATTGTGTAGGAGTTTTCTTTCTCTTTATAGTTCTGAACATACGCCCACATCTTTTTCAAAGCATCCACTTTATCAGAACCTGTTTCTGAGTGAAACAAGAAGGATTGGTTGTGGCGAGGGTTGATGGTAATCAAATCCAATTTTGATTTGCCATCAATGATGTTGAACTCAAACATGAGGTCGCTGGTGCGCAGGCCAAGGTAATCTTTGATCTTCTGCTGCACCCGAGCTGCCTCCACGTGCACATCACTAGTCGTTTCTAAGGTAATTTTGAGCATTAGTCCGTTTTAAACTTTCGGAAAGCCAGAAAAGTTTCCCGAATTTTCGTCAAAATTAAGAAAACCAATTGAATCGGCTGATATGGAAAAATTAGAACACATCGGCATAGCCGTAAAAAACCTGGACGAATCCAATCAGCTTTTCGCTAAGCTGCTCGGCAAGGCCCACTATAAGATTGAAGAAGTGGCCAGTGAAGGTGTACGCACTTCTTTTTTTGAAATAGGAGGTGTGAAGATCGAACTGCTGGAAGCAACTAATTCCAATTCACCAATTGCTAAATTCATTGAAAAACGCGGTGAAGGAATTCATCATTTGGCATTCGAAGTTTCTGATATTAGGAAGGGCATTCAATCTTATTCAGAAAAAGGGTTTTCATTATTGAATGACCAGCCCAAAGCGGGTGCGGATAACAAACAGATTGCATTCATGCACCCAAAAAGCACAAATGGTGTGTTGGTAGAGTTGTGTGAAGAAGTTAAATCATAAACAAAAAATTCCCCTTAACTTTGTTGCCCTTATTGGAAATAATCCTGTAAATCTTAAAATCCTGATTAATGTTCGATAGTTTAAGTCTCAAGTTGGAAAAAGCCTTTCAAACACTGAAAGGCCAGGGAAGGATCACCGAAATCAACGTTGCCTCTACCATCAAAGAAATCCGCAAGGCATTGATCGATGCGGACGTTAATTATAAAGTCGCCAAAGACGTAACGGACGAAATCAAAACCAAGGCTATGGGCATGGACGTGCTCACCGCGATTAGTCCTGGGCAATTACTTACCAAGATCACGAACGATGAGCTAACGTTGTTGATGGGTGGCCAGGGCGAGGACATTAAGATTGAAGGCAACCCTGCCGTGATCCTGATTGCGGGATTGCAAGGATCGGGTAAAACTACATTCAGCGGTAAGCTTGCCAATTATTTGAAACGACAAGGTCGCAGCGTGTTGCTGACCGCTTGTGATATTTATCGCCCAGCGGCGATTGAACAGCTTAAAGTTTTAGGCGAGCAAGTTGGTGTAGACGTTTACGCAGAGCCTGAAAATAAAGACGCAGTAAAAATCGCTAGGGCAGCCATTGAGTATGCCAAGAAAAATAACCATCGTGTGGTAATCGTGGATACTGCGGGTCGCCTCGCCGTGGACGAAGAGATGATGAACGAAATAGCAAAGCTCAAGGAAGCATTGAACCCTTCTGAGACTTTGTTTGTCGTGGACTCCATGACTGGCCAAGATGCAGTGAACACCGCAAAAACATTTAATGAGCGATTAAATTTTGATGGCGTTGTACTCACTAAACTCGATGGAGACACACGTGGCGGAGCAGCACTTTCTATTCGCAGAGTTGTTGATAAGCCGATCAAGTTTATCAGCTCTGGTGAAAAGATGGAAGCGATCGACCGTTTCTATCCGGATCGTATGGCCGGTCGAATCCTCGGCATGGGCGATGTGGTGAGCTTGGTAGAAAAAGCCCAACAAACTTTTGACGAAGAAGAAGCGCGCAGACTCAATGCCAAGATGCGCAGAAATCAATTCGACTTCAATGATTTTCTTTCGCAGCTCGAACAGGTAAAAAAAATGGGCAACATGAAAGACATGTTGAGCATGATTCCTGGCATGGGCAAAGCAATGAAAGGTGTTGACTTTGACGAGAATGCGTTCAAGCCTGTTGAAGCCATCATCAAATCAATGACACTGAAAGAGCGAGAAAATCCTGAGGTATTAAATAGTAGCCGAAAGAATCGGTTAGCGAAAGGAAGTGGCACAAGCATTCAACAGGTGAATCAACTGCTCAAGCAATTTGAAGAGATGCGCAAGATGATGAAGACGATGAACAAAATGGGTGGAGGCAAGCGAGCTTTGGGTGCGTTGAATCCGTTTGGGAGGTAATCAATTCAAGATTTGATAATTTGAAGATTTGATAATTGTTGCGATTTACAATTCAAGTTTATAAATCCAATATCGTTTCCCGTATCGGGGTTCTAATTCTCTGATTTGTTTGAACCCAAGGCTTTCATAAATATGTCTTGCGACATTCATGTATTCTGAAGTATGCAAGGCAATAACTTTCTCATTTGAACTTTTTGCAAAGTCAATGCACATTTGGGTTAGCATTTTTCCAATCCCTTTGCCGCCAAAGTCTGGATGAACTCCCACCATCCGGATATAACTCCAATCTTCCTCAAAGATTTCTGTCGGGTTTCCTTTCCGAACAAGGAAAGCCATACCGATTATTTCATTCTCCTGTTCATAAACAAAACCTTTGGAAATTTTTAGAAGACTAGGAAACAGGTTTTCATTTGTAATGTGTGCCTTTAACTTATTCCAATTTTCCTCTGCCAGGGTATTTTGAAATTGGCCGTATGAAATTAAAGCAAGCTCTTGCAACCCAGCTACATCATCTGAATTTCCCTCTCGGTATTTCATCAATTCTGTCCCATTAACCGCTTCACATACTTCCCGATGATATCAAACTCCAGATTCACCGTATCTCCTTTATTAAGCTGATGGAAATTGGTGTGCTCGTGGGTATATGGAATTATAGCAACACTGAATTTATTTGATGTGCTATTGAAGCAAGTGAGGCTTACACCATTCACAGCAATTGATCCCTTTTCAACGGTGACATTTCCGAGTGAAGCATCGTATTCAAAATCAAAAAACCAGCTGCCGTTTTCATCTTTTATTAAAGTGCAAACACCAACCTGATCCACGTGCCCTTGCACAATGTGTCCGTCAAAACGACCATCAGCAATCATGCATCTTTCTAAATTCACTTTATCACCTTCCTGAAGTTTACCAAGATTTGATTTCAGCAGTGTCTCTTGCACTGCCACCACCCAATGAAACCCATCACCTACCCACACTACTGTGAGGCATACGCCATTGTGCGAAACACTTTGGTCAACTTTTAATTCTCTACTGAAACTGCTCGCAATCTTAAAGTGTGTGTTGGTGCCTTCCTGCTTGACGGCAATTACTTCACCTACAGTCTCAATGATTCCGGTAAACATCCTTAGAACTTAATTACCAGCTTAGCGCCAGTGCCGTAAAAATAAAATTCAGGTTTAATGCGCGAAGATTTTTGTGGAAGACCCGCATTGTAGAGATCAACCGCATATACAGCACGGGCTTTAAACCAGCGGTGAAAAAGGCCAGAGCCGACAATCAACGCAGCACCTCCACTAGCCAATACCCAATCCCCATTCCCGCCAAATGCTGCGGTTACGAGTGGAACAGCGATCATTGCTGCACCTGTAAAGCCTATCACGCTAGAGATGGTTGACCTTGTTCTTGCTTTTTTAAATTCTTCATAGGCCGGTTGATTTTGAAACATCAACGTACTGACCTGCTTGTTGCTCAACTCTACCGAATCATTCAACATAAAGACCAAGACGCCAAATGATTTATATAAAGTTATTTTTTGAGCTGCTGCTTGCTGCGTCACAATGATCGCAAAGAGAAGGGTGATAATTTTAAGTGCTTTCATTCTTACAAAAATAGAAAAGCCGGGCGAAACACCCGGCTTTACTTTCAAATTTAAATTATCACTTCTATTCGATCATTTCATCTTTTTGGCAGCTTCATGCTGTTTGATCTGCTTCTCCAACAGTTTCTTATCCCCCACTAATACCAAGGTCATGTCCTCGTACTTGAAATGGTCTTTGGTCATTTGCGAGACTTTCTCAGGAGTGACCGCATAAATGTTTTTCACCCGGTCAGTAAGATAACTGTCATCTAATCCATGTAGATCAAGAAAATTCAGCTGACTAACAATACCGCCTGAGTTGGAATTCTGTAATACGAAAGTGCCAGCCATATAGCGCTGAATGCCTTCCAACTCAGCTTTGGGAGGAGCTTCGTTTTGGAGTCTCCTGATCTCTTTTGCAATCTCTTGCAGTGAATTTCCAGTGTCTTTACTGGTTACATCGGCCTGCTCATACCAAATCGAAACTCCTTTGCGGTTCTGAATGGTACTAAATGGAGAATACGTGTACCCTTTATCTTCACGAATGTTACTAGTAATGCGCGAGCCGAAAGAACCTCCGAGCAACGAGTTAGTGACCTGAAGTGCAACCGCATCCTTATCGTTGGGTGTGATGGTAGGCAAACCAAGCATAACGGTCGTCTGTGGTGCATCTTTTCTGTCAATCACAGCAATCTCGTTGGTGCGTGTTTGTTTAGCTGTAGGATACGTTACTTCCGGTCCAGCAACCCACTTGCCAAAGGTTTCATCAATCGCCTGAGCAACTGCCTTGTCATCAAATTTTCCAACCACATACACAACCGAACGCTTCGCTCCAAAATTCTTGTTATAAAATCCTTTCGCCATATCCAGCGTGTAGGTGTTAATCATCGCCTCGGTCGGAAAATATCTTCCATAAGGATGATCCTTATAAATAATCTGAAAAAACTTTTCCGTTGCTTGCGATTGAGGAACTGATTTTTGAACAGTGAGTTGTCTCTTTAAATCTGATTTCAACCGCTCTAGCTCGCTGGCTGGAAAAGCAGGGTTAATTACAATGTCACCAATCACTTTAATCAGTTCAGGGGCAAACTCAGACAGCACCGATCCGGAAATCGTAACATTGTCCATACCCGTACTGATGTTTACCTCTCCACCCATGCCCGCCACTTTCTTTGAAATGGTTTTGAAATTCATGGTGGTAGTTCCTTCTTTCATCAATAAACCGGTAAGGTCTCCCAGCCACACTTCATTTTCACCTTCGTGAACATTCCCTGTCTTTATGATCAATTGAACGTCAACTTTCGGAAGCGCTCCGTAATGAACGAGCGTAGACCTGAGCCCGTTCGTCATCGTGTTTACTTGTTTCTCGGGAAGCTTAAAATCTTTTGGGGTGCCGCCGGCTGGTGGCGTTTGTTTTTGCGCATTCGTGTTCACAACAGCAAATACAAATACTACGCAGAGTATTGTTAAAATATTCCTTTTCATTGTTTCATTGCTTTAGGGTCAACAATTATAATCGTGCGATTCGTGTTTCGTAAATACTCTTGAGCCGTTTTCTTAATTAAATCAGGAGTAACTTTTTTAAATTCATCTTCGAGTTTATTGATTCGGTCCGGATCATCATCAAACAAAGCAAAACAGGCCAGCATGTCGGCTCTGCCGATACCGAAAAATCCGCCGAGATCATCGTATAGTTTAGATCTGATTTTCACTACAGCCAGGTTTAAATCTTCTTGAGTAGTATTTTGAAGTTCCGCAACTGCCTTATCAACCTGAACAAGTATTGAATCAGGAGAAACGTTGGCATCATAGATTAAATCAGCCATCCACACCATCGGCCCTTTATAATTATACATATTGCCGAGGTAATTAATGCCACCATTCACACTCCCTGTGTATCCCTTACCTTGCACCAGCGACAAAAACAGCTTGCTGTCTTGCCCTTGCACCAACATCTGATCGATAAGCCCCATGGCAAAATATTCAGGTGAATTGCGCTCTGGCATTTTGTATGCAAAGGCTATCGCGGGTTTCTCAGCAAGTTTGTCTTCTTTGGTAAATCTCTTCTCTTTTTCCTGGCGAGGCTCAGTAATATCGGGCTTAGCTGGAAGTTCAGAAGCCGGGAGGCTTCCAAAATATTGTTCTACCCATTTCTTAGCATCTTCGATTTCAAAATCGCCGACGATCGCAAGTGATGCATTATTAGGCGCATAGTAGGTTTTGAAAAATTTATCTACATCCTCAAGCTTAGCTGAATCAAGATCTTTTAAGTCACCGTAAAAATTGTGCGCATTAAACCAATTTTCATTAGCGTACTGCGGCATATCAAGCCAGGGAAATCCACCATAAGGTTGATTGAGTACATTCACCTTCACTTCATTTTTAACTACACCTTGCTGATTGGTGAGGTTGTCTTGTGTGATCGACAGGCCTTTCATACGATCACCCTCGGCCCAAAGTGCCGTCTCCAGCTTGTGGGCTGGCATCACTTCAAAATAATTGGTAAAATCAAAACGCGTTGAGCCATTAAGAATTCCGCCGTTAGACTGCACGAGCTTAATGAATTCCATCTTGCCTAAATTTTGCGACCCTTGAAACATCATGTGTTCAAATAAGTGTGCAAAGCCGGTTCGATCTTTCGGTTCGATCCGAAAACCAATATTATAATAGACTGCAACAGCCACGGTAGGTGCAGTTTTGTCTTGCGAAAGGGCGACCTTAAGTCCGTTCTTGAGTTTGTAATACTCAATCGGAATTTTAAATGTGTTGGCCGACTCCTCACCTTTCTTGATACAGCTACCTAGCAAAGTAGCAGCCAGAAAAACGAACGCGAATTGAAAATAATACCTCCTGATTCCTTGCATAGAAAATTGGGTTTGTGAATTTTGAAAATAGTAATAACTCTTGAAAGGTTGTTTCAAAAATGATACGTGGTTAAAAAAAAAAATTAGGAAAGTCTTTTAGCTACCTCGTCCCAGTTTACGATATTCCACCAGTTGGCAACATATTCGTTTCGCTTGTTCTGATACTTGAGGTAATAAGCATGTTCCCAAACATCAATCCCCAGCAATGGGGTGCCTTTAAATTCTGATGAATCCATCATTGGGTTATCCTGATTTGCAGTGCTACCAATTTTTAATTTTCCTTCGTGCGTCACCAGCCATGCCCAGCCTGAACCAAAGCGGCCAATGGCAGCCTTTGTTAATTCCTCTTTGAATTTATCAAAAGAACCAAACGCTCCGTTGATGGCATCCGAGATTTTTCCGGTTGGCGCGCCTCCACCATTGGGTTTCATGATTTGCCAAAAGAAATTGTGGTTCCATGCACCACCGCTATTGTTTTTCGCTTTCGCTGAAAGCTTTGAAGCATTGGTGAAGAAATCTTTTTCACTTTCGTAAAAAAACTTTCCGGCGGTGATTTCATCATTGACATTTTTAATGTACGCTGCGTGGTGCTTGGTGTAATGAATTTCCATCGTCATCGCATCAATGTTTGGCTCCAGCGCATTGAATGCATAAGGCAATGCAAGTTGCGTAAATAAATAAGGCGCTGCCACTTTATCGGGCGAGGCATTTAAAGTCAACGGGGCAAGCAACGAAGCGGCAGCCGTAGCTTTAATCGAGTCTTCTACAAATTTTCTTCTGCTGATCGGTTTCATAAATAAAGTATTTTAATTTTTAACTCTTAACTGGAGAGTAATCTATTGGTAAAGGCAAGGTCAAGTAAATTTACTTAAAAATAATTAGCTTGCGGCAACCAAATCGCGAACCTTATGGCTGATATACTTTACGATCAAGTCCCCTCGTTGGACTTGGCCGACTTTACCGGAAATGATCCGGAGAAAAAGAAAAAATTTGTCGCCGCATTAGGTGAAGCCTACAACAACATCGGGTTCGTAGCAATCCGTAATCATTACCTTTCTGATGGATTGAGCGCTGAATTATATGATACCATCAAGAGATTTTTCTCACTTCAAGATTCAGTAAAACAGAAATATGAAATCCCCGGCCTCGCTGGTCAACGCGGTTACATTGGCAAGGGAAAAGAGCATGCCAAAGGAAGAAATACCGGTGACTTAAAAGAATTTTATCATGTTGGCCAAACCGTAGTGGGTGATGATCCCATTAAGAAAGAATATCCGGACAATGTTTGGCCAGATGAGTTACCAGAATTTAAAACAATCGCCCTTGAGGTATACAAACAACTAGAGCGTACGGGCGTGCAAATGCTTCGCGCGATTGCCTTGTATTTGAACTTACCTGAGAATTATTTTGACGACAAAGTAAAACACGGTAACAGCATTTTGCGACCCATCCATTATTTTCCCATTGAGGATCCGGATTCAGTTCCAGCCGATGCAGTGCGGGCAGCCGAGCACGGCGATATTAATTTAATCACACTGTTGATGGGTGCCAGCGCTGACGGCCTTCAAGTATTGAGACGTGATGGCAAATGGATACCAATCACTGCATTACCAGAGCAACTCGTTGTCAATGTCGGTGATATGCTTGAGCGGCATACTAACAAAAAACTGAAATCCACCATTCACCGCGTAGTCAATCCACCTCGTCATTTAATGAACAAGCCTCGCTTCTCCATTCCCTTCTTTATGCACCCACGGTCTGAAATGAGTTTAACTGCACTGCCTAGCTGCGTAGATGCGCAACATCCTAAACTCTGGGACGATATCACCGCCGGTGAGTTTCTCAACCAGCGATTGAAGGAAATCGGACTGAAGAAATAAGGTTGAATTCCCGCGTTCGCTATATAGACTTTTTAAAGGATGTATTCCTTTTGTCTGTATCATGCTTTGGCGGTCCTCAAGCGCACATCGCTCATTTTCAAAAAATACTGGTTGAAAAAAGGAAGTATATCACCGAAGAAGAATTAATTGAAGTAAACGCGCTTGGCCAAGTTTTGCCTGGCCCAACTTCGACTCAAACATTAACTGCAATTGCCTATCGCTTGCGCGGACCAAACCTCGCCTATCTAACGTTGATTATTTGGATGCTGCCATCAGTTGCGATCATGACAGTATTTGGAATATTAATGGCAAGTTTTGAAACGAAGCAGGTGTCCATTGGTTTCACACGCTTTATCCAACCCATGGCAGTAGGGTTTGTTGTCTATGGCGCTTACTCCATCGGAATTAAAACCATAACAAGACCCCGCGCTTTTATATTAATGATATTAGCAGCTGTAGTTTCTTATTTTATTAAGACCCCTCTCGTGTTTCCATTAATCTTAATTATTGCCGGATGTATTACCGCCTTTAATTACAAAGCGCATCCTCGCGAGCCGAAAAAGAAATTCAATGTAGTCTGGGCAAATTTAATTTTGTGGGTTGGCGTTCTGATTTTCGCAGCTGTGTTGGGAAGTGTAACAAAATCAAATCCGGAATTTTTGCCCATTCGTCTTTTTGAAAACTTCTATCGAAACGGAAGCCTTGTTTTTGGCGGAGGCCAGGTGCTAACTCCTTTATTGCATACAGAGTTCGTTGAATTTGCGAAACCAACATTTGAAGGAATACGACAGCCTTATATGAGTAACGATGAATTTCTTTCAGGCTGGGCAATTGTGCAAGCGCTACCTGGGCCCGTTTTTTCATTTAGCTCATACGTGGGTGTAATGGCAATGCATAGCAGAGGCTATGGTATTTCTGGCCAAATCATGGGAGGCATAATATCTTCCGTAGGATTATTTCTCCCAGGTACATTCCTGATATTCTTTATGATCCGGGTTTGGGATAGTTTGAAATCGTTCCGTGCCATTCGTGCCTCACTGGAAGGAATCCTGGCTGCTAATTCAGGTCTTGTTGCCGCTGCGGCCATTTTACTCTTTCAGCCACTAATAGAAAATCAGCCATTAGAAAATATTCTTCTCTACTCTGTTTTCACGGTGGTCACCTTCGTATTAATTGCTTTCACAAAAATTCCATCCTGGGCGATTGTTGCTGCAGGGCTCTTGCTGGGATTCGTTTTGTAAAACCTACTTAGCGTAAGCTACGCTTCTCATCTCACGAATTACCGTGACCTTTATTTGGCCAGGGTATTGCATATCGCGTTCGATCTTTTGAGAAATATCAAAGCTTAATTGACTGGCGCGTTCATCCGTGGCTTTCTCAGCATCCACAATCACACGAAGCTCACGTCCTGCCTGGATAGCATAACATTTTTCAACGCCTTCAAAACTTAAACCAACATGTTCTAGTTCTTTGAGGCGCTTCATGTACTGCTCCATCACTTCACGTCTCGCTCCAGGGCGTGCACCTGAGATCGCATCACAAGCCTGAATGATCGGAGAAATGATACTGGTCATCTCGATTTCGTCATGGTGAGCGCCGATGGCGTTGCAAATCACTGGATGCTCTTTGTATTTGATGGCAAGCTCCATTCCAACAATAGCATGTGGTTTCTCTAATTCTTCCGGCCATACTTTTCCAATATCATGCAGAAGACCCGCACGTTTGGCTTGCTTCACATTGAGTCCAAGTTCAGAAGCCATGATTGCGCAAAGGTTCGCAACTTCGCGTGAGTGCTGCAGCAAATTCTGTCCGTACGATGAACGGAAGCGCATTCTTCCCACCATACGCACCAGATCAGGATGAAGGCCATGAATACCCAGGTCAATTACCGTACGTTCACCCGTTTCAATTATTTCATCATCAATATTTTTGAAAGTCTTGGCAACAATTTCTTCAATACGAGCCGGGTGAATACGACCATCTTGAACAAGACGATGTAAAGACAATCGCGCTACCTCTCTGCGAACAGGATCAAATCCTGAAATAATAATGGCTTCTGGAGTATCATCAACGATAAATTCAACACCAGTAGCCGCTTCCAATGCCCGTATATTCCTTCCTTCACGACCAATGATCTTTCCTTTGATATCATCGCTCTCGATATTAAAAATGGAAACACAATTTTCTACGGCTTGCTCGGAAGCAGTACGCTGAATAGTCTCCACGATAATTTTCTTTGCTTCTTTGGTAGCACTCAGTTTCGCTTGCTCCATGATGTCTTTAATGTAGCTGCTCGCTTTGGTCTGTGCCTCCTCTTTCATAGACTCAACCAACTGATCACGAGCTTGCTCCGCAGAAATCTTTGAAATATTTTCCAACACAGCCACCTTTTGAGCATTGAACTTGTCCAGTTCTTCTTTTCGCTTCTTTACCAACTCATGTTGTTGAGCCAGACTTTGGCGCTCCTCATCAAGATCTGTTTCTTTTCTTTTGACGTGCTCCAACTCTTTGTTCAACTGTGCTTCGCGCTGTTTTACTTTTTGTTCGTTGGCGATGATCTGGTTCTTCTTACGATTGGCTTCCTCTTCAAACTCCTGCTTCATCTTCATCAATTTCTCTTTGGCTTCGATGATGCGATCTTTTTTGATGTTCTCAGCCTGAAGTTCCGCTTCCTTGATGATCATTTTTGATTTCTCTTCCGCTTCTGTTCTGTTTCTTTTCAATCTCCTTTTGTACAAGAAACTTCCTATCAACAAACTTAAAATTACAGTGACCGTAAAAGCGATCGATGCAATTACTATTATCTCCATGGATTCCATAAATAAATTATTAGGTGTTAAAAAAAACACCCGGACCGGCACATGCCTTAACTAAAAGGTGGGAATTGAATTTAAAGAATGGATTAAACGCCTTGCGATACTAAACGATTGAGATGCTCTAGTTTCTCTACCACAGTTTGATCAATGACCTGCAGGTTTTCTTCTTCGGCCATTTTATCGACTACGCAGTCGAAAGCTACCATGGCGAGCAGATCTTGTTTATCATCAATGCCAAATTTGTCGCGGTACTGTTTTATTTTTTCATTGATGATCTTGCCAGCGGCCCGAACGCGCTCCTCTTCGAGGCGTTTTACTTTCATCGGGTATTCGCGGTCTGCGATTTTTATTTTTACAGAGAGTTCGTCCATCAATGTACCGTACTTATCGGCTTACGTGAGCAATACACTTATCGATTTCGCGGATATATTCGTCCACTTTCCTTTTCAATTCCGAAATACTTTCGTCTTCCGGGTTTATATAATCTACAATTTTAGTGATTTTAATCTGATTTTTAAAATTAGCTAACTGTTCATCGCGCTTACGCAGGTCTGTGCGTAATTCATGATTCTCCAGTTTTATGGTGCGGATTTCGTCCTTCAACACTTTCTGGTCGTTGAGCAACATCATTATCTTCCTTTCTAATCCGTTGAGATTATTTTTCAATGATTCCTGATCCATTTTCTTAATTCAAAATTAAAAATTCAAAATACAATTGATCAGGCCAAGTTTGAAGTTTCCTAATCGATTGCACCTAAACCATTTTCTTCTCTTACTTCCGGATCACCGCACCCATCTTGCCTTCAAATGCGCTCATCAATTTAAGCATCACTTTCTCAATCTCCTCGTCTGTCAATGTTTTATTTTCATCTTGTAAAGTGAACCCCAATGCATAAGCTTTTCTCCCGTTCTGTATTTTGTCGCCTTCGTAAACATCAAAAGCAATGATCTCCTTAATTAATCGCTGTTCTGTAGTTCGTGCGAGTGCTTCAATTTCAGTAAACTTCACATTATTATCAAGTACCAACGAAAGATCACGTCTTACTTCAGGGAACTTGGGCACTTCTTGCACAACGAACTTAGGATTTGCAGACTTGAAAAGCAAATCAGCTGAGAGATCAGCAAAAAAAACTTCCTGCTTAACTCCAAATTCTTTACACAACGCACTTTTTACTTTTCCGATTCGACCAATCTCTTTACTTCCCATCAAAATTTTCGTTCCGTATTCAAAAACAGAATCAGAAAACGACTCTTGTTTTATTCTTTCGATTCCGCAACGCTCCAATACTTGTTTCACCGATTGAGAAAGATCATAAAAACTGATTGCCTTTGTTTTGTTTAGCCAATTTTCCGTTTCAAGGTTCCCTGTGAGGTAAAGCGCAAGCCGTTCTTCTTCAAAATATTTTTTGCCACTCTCCTTGCTGGATGACATACCGTACACTTTACCAAACTCGAACAACTTCAAATCCTTTTGCTTGCGATTAATATTATGTGCACAAACTTCCAGGCCGCTGAATAGCATGGTTTGCCGAAGTATTCCTTGCTCTTCACTGAGTTTATTCAATATCTCAACGGCTTCAGTTTCAGTCTTGATTTTGTCCTTGTAAGCAATGTTAGTTAATGAATTGGTTAACGTTTCATAAAAACCATTTGCCGCAAGCATCGACCCAATCGATTTTTTGAATTTAGTATTGTCTCGCTCGGGGAACGAAGCTAGGAAATCTGCTTTCGCATGATCCAACAATTCAATATTGTTTAATCCATAGATACGTAATATCTCTTCCACTACATCGGCTTCTTGAAACACATCGACTCGGTAGGGTGGAACAGACGCTGTAAATCCAATTTCGTTTTTATTGGAAGACTTTATTTCCAGTCTGTCCAGAATTGAAAAGATTTCGTCATGCGGAATCTTTTTTCCGATTAAACGATCGATATTTTTGAATTTGACTTCGATGGTTTGGTTTTCGATTTTAGTTGGATAGACATCAATGATCTCCGAGGAGATTTGCCCACCTGCAATTTCTTTAATTAATAGAGCTGCACGCTTTAAAGCAAAAATCGTGATATTGGGATCAGTGCCTCGCTCAAAGCGAAAGGATGCATCCGTTTTTAACTGATGATTTATTCCTGTTCTTCGAACATAAGTCGAAGAGAAACACGCACTCTCCAAAAAAATATTTTTTGTCTTGGGTGAAATTCCAGATTTGATTCCGCCAAAAATACCGGCAATGCACATCGGCTCTTTGGTATTGCAAATTATCAAATCGTTTCTGGAAAGAATTCTTTCTTTGTTATCGAGGGTAATGAATTTCGTGCCTGCCTCTAGTGTCTTCACAATCACTTTTTGTCCAATGATTTCATCGGCATCAAACGCGTGGAGTGGTTGACCCACTTCATGCAATACAAAATTCGTTATGTCAACAATGTTGTTAATGGGCGACAACCCGATGGCTTTTAATCTGCTCTTCAACCAATCGGGTGATTCGGCTACTGTTATCCCTGAAATAGTTACACCCGAATAGCGAGGACAAGCTTCTGTGTTTTCAACCTTGATATCAATTTTTAAATTTTGATTATCCGTTTCGAAAGAAGAAACATCTGGCCATTTCAATTCGCGATTCTTGGAAGCTTTGATGTCGCGTGCCACACCAATGTGTGAAGCAGCATCAGCACGGTTTGGAGTTAATCCTATTTCAAAAACAAAATCGGAGTCTACTTTAAAATATTCAGTGGCGAGCGTGCCGTTTTTTACAGTGGTGTTCAACACCATGATTCCCGCATGGCAATTGCCTAAGCTGATTTCGTCTTCGGAACAAATCATGCCTTCACTTTGCTCACCCCGAATTTTTGCGGATTTGATAGTAAACGGATCTCCGTTTGTGGGATGCACAGTTGTTCCCGGCAAAGCCACGACAACTTTCTGTCCAGCTGCTACATTAGGAGCTCCGCAGACAATTTGTGAGGGTTTAGTTCCTCCAACATCTACGGTTGTAATCGAAAGTTTATCGGCATTAGGGTGCTTCGCACAAGTGAGAACCTCACCAATGACCAAACCTTTGAGTCCACCTTTTACAGTTTCAAACGGTTCAACACTTTCCACTTCCAATCCTGTAGAAGTAAGTATTTGTCCAAGATCTTCAGGCGACTCGGTGATGTCAATGTATTGTTGAAGCCAACGATAGGAGATTTTCATTCCAATTAAAAAATAATGACTTCAAAAGTAAGAGTTTTAGCTGACTTATAAATCAATAATTCTTCCCAGATGTCTCCGATCGAAAGGTCTCCACACACTTGCGATCTTGAAGAGTGACAAAACAAGTTTTGCCATCTTTTCCACCAAAAGCAATGTTGCTGGTTTTCTTACCTTTCATCTGCACTTCACGAATCAGCTTTCCTTCAGGAGAAATAATGGCAATGACACCTTTATCATAGCGAGTCACAAACAAATTGCCTTCCTTATCACACTTCATTCCATCCATTCCAAAATCGGGGAAGTCAAAAAATTTCCGTTTGTTATTGAGGTTGCCTTTTGCATCTACATCGAATGCCCAGATCACTCGCTGAACACTTTCATTGACATACAAAGTCCTTTCATCAGGACTCAGTTCGATGCCATTAGTGGTTCCCATTTTATCCTGAAGTAAAACAGCTTTGCCACTGGTATCAATGCGCCAGATTTTCCCGGTGCTTTCTTTCCAGTCGGGATCAGAGGCAAAGAGTTGCCCTTTTTTATTAATACAAATATCATTCGGCTGACTGAATTGCTCAGTGTGCGAATACACATTAACCGTTTTTGTTTTCGCATTCACCTTCAAAATGTTGTGAGCCGAAAAGTCTGCCACCAGCATATTGCCTTTTTTATCAAACTGAATGGCGTTGCCAGTGCTGCCCTCGGGCAGAGTCACATACAGCTCCACTCTGCCATCCGAATAAACTAATCCAATCGTTCCGTCTTTTTGAAAATTGACAACGTAGAGATTGCCTTTTTTATCGATACTTGGGCCTTCACAGTTTGTCGTGAATAGATTTTCTTGTGTTAAATCTTTAGCTGAATAAAATTCCTGTGCTTTGAGTTCAAAAAAAATAAAACTTAGCGCAAGTAGGGCAGCTGTCTTCATTTGTATCACGCAATTGATTTTTTACCAACGTTATGACCTTTTATAGCATAGTAAAGAATATAGAGATAGCACGGTGCCATAATGATGTAAGCAATTTTTGTGCTGCCAATCGCGTTTGATATCAAGCCATATACTAAAGGCATAATTGCTCCACCTGCAATCGCCATAATCATTAGTGCCGATCCTGTTTTAGTAAATTTTCCAAGCCCTTCAATTGCCAAGGGAAAAATTGCTGGCCACATCAGTGAATTGGCCAGACCAAGCAATGCAATGAAAGCCACAGAAACATAACCATCGGTGAGAACAGCTAGAATCGTAAAAGCAACTCCGAGAATGGAGCAATATTTCAGCGCATTAGCTTGTGAAATATATTTTGGGATAGTAGAAATACCAACAATGTATCCGAGAAGCATACATGCCAGTGTGCCTTGAGTAAAAAATCTTGCTGTTGATAATTCAATTCCCAGCGACTTTCCATAACTAATAATCGTATCGCCTGCCATTACTTCTACCCCGACGTACAAGAAAAGTGCAAGTACACCCAACATCAAATGTGGAAATTGAAAAACACTGGTCTTATTCTCGTTTTGTGAGACTGACCCTTCTGATGCTTCTTCATTAATATCAGGCAAACCAGAAAACAAAATTCCCACAGCCAATGCAGCAAGGGTCGCTGAAATAATAATGTAGGGAATAATCACGCGACTAGCCAACTCATCCAACGCTGCCGCTTTTGTGGCGGCGTCCATCGTCTGTAAATTATGGATTAAAGAATCTGCATCATTAAGCGCGATATAACCAAAGATCAACCCGGCAATAATTCCGGCAACCTTATTACAAATGCCCATAATACTTATGCGTGTAGCTGCACTTTCAATCGGGCCGATAATGGATACATATGGATTGGAGGCCGTTTGCAACAAGGCTAATCCTGTGCCAATTACGAACAGTCCAACCAGAAATAAATTGAAATCCCGGCTACTTGCTGCTGGGATAAAAATTGCTGCACCAATTGACATGATCAATAGACCCAATGCCATTCCCTTTTTATAACCAGTCCTTTTTAAAACAATGGAAGAAGGAATTGCCATCACGGTATAAGCAATGAAGAAGGCTGTGGCAACCAAAAAAGCCTGCACATCGGTCTTTAATTCACATGCAATTTTCAAATAAGGTATAAGTGTGCCGTTTATCCATGTGATGAAACCGAAGATAAAAAACAAGATTCCGATGATGGTGATGGACAAAAGGTAATTTTTAGAAGAAGACATTTACTTAACGTTTGATAATGGTTATAAAACTCTAATTTTGAATATCGTTTCGAGTTAAACTAAAAATACCAAACTTCAATGGCTGCTGAAAAAAGACTTAGTTTGTTGGTGCTGGCTGCGGGCATGGGCAGTCGCTATGGGGGCATCAAACAGATCGATGGATTTGGCCCTTCAGGTGAGACAATCATGGATTATTCACTCTACGATGCCCTTCGAGCGGGTTTTAATAAAATCGTATTCATTGTTCGCGATGAAATCCGTGATACCGTTGAAGAAATGTTCTTACCTCGACTTCAAGGCAAAGCCGATGTGGAGTTTGTAGTTCAGTCGCTTGACAGCTTTGTACCGAAGGAATATCAAAGCACACAACGCACCAAGCCATGGGGAACGAGCCATGCGATGCTTTGCGCGAAGGATGTAATCAATGAACCCTTTGCTGTAATCAATGCTGATGACTTTTACGGTCTTGATGCATTTGCTGCCACTGCGAATTTTTTCAAGCAAGAAACAACGGCCCACGCTATGGTGGGTTATACACTAAAAAATGTTTTGTCCGAGCATGGAAGTGTTTCGCGAGGATGCGGAGAGCGCGATGCTGATGGTTTTCTAAAAAGCGTCGTCGAACGAACTACTATCGTAAAAGAAAACGGAAAAATTATTTCGAAAGAAAAAGACGGAGACCTCGTAATGGATCCCGAAACACCAACCTCCATGAACTTCTGGGGGTTCCATCCTTCCATATTGCCCTTAACAGAAAAAATGTTTCATGAATTTCTGAAGAACAATCATGAAAATGTAAAATCCGAATTTTTCATTCCGCTTGTCGTTAACGACATGATCAAGTCAGGACAGGGTAAAGTAAAAGTGATCTCCGGTGGCAATACCTGGTTTGGTGTGACCTATAAGGAAGACAAAGAAATTGTATCCGGAAAAATTAATGAACTCGTTCGCAAAGGAGCATACCCATCTAAACTTTGGTGACACGGTTGCTTAAACTATCTTTATATCATGAAGGGAATAAATTATTTGACTGATCAAAAAGGTGAAAGAACCGCTGTTGTATTTGACCTGAAAAAATACAAGGAAGAACTTGAAGATTTTATTGACGGACTTGAGGCTGCTTCTCGGGTGAACGAACCCAGTGTTGATTTTAAGAAAGCGGTTAATAAGATTATTAAAACCAAGTCTCGCAATGGCCTATCGGGTCACCATAAAAAAGTCCGCTGAAAAAGAGTTATCAAAACTCCCGCTAGACGTCATCCTAGACCTTCGAGAAAAAATCCTTGGATTGAGCACCAACCCTTTTCCTCACGGATTTAAAAAATTAAAGGGTTTTCAAAATCAATTTCGTATCCGAAGCGGGAACTATCGAGTTATTTATCGGATAGAGAATAAACTCCTGATCATTGAAGTACTCAAGATTGGAAACAGGAAAAATATTTACGAGTGATCCAACCAGAAATAGTTTTAAAATCCTTTTTCGGAATTCCTGAACCTTTCAACGTCTCACAACTTGGATCAGGACACATTCATCAAACCTATAAAGTTGAAGGGAAGGACAATTTTGTTTTACAAAGAGTAAACAAAAACGTTTTCACTAAGCCCGAAATCATTGCCTCAAACAATCGCATTGCATTTCAATATTTAAAGCTTCATCATCCGGATTTTCTATTTCCTCAGGCATTACCCGATACGGAGGGTAACGATTTGTTTTACGACAACGAAGGCTTTCCTTGGCGGCTTTATCCATTGATTGAAAATACTTATACCATCGATGAAGTAAGTTCAGAGCAGGAAGCATTCGAGGCCGCAAAAGGTTTTGGAGAGTTAACTAAAAACTTAGACGGTGTTGATATCTCGCTTTTCAAATCAACTCTCGATCGTTTTCACGATTTAGCATGGAGGTACGAGCAATTTGAAGAAGCACTTGAAAAAGCAAAGCCAGAAACAATTTATACCGCCAAAAATGAAATTGAGAAAGCGCAATCATTTCACTATTTAGTAAAAGAATACAACCAACTGATTGGTGAAGGAAGCTTGATTCAACGTCTTGTTCACAACGACACAAAGGTCAATAATATTCTATTCAATTCTATTTCGAGAAAAGCAGCATGTGCCATTGACCTAGATACGTTGATGCCTGGGTATTTCATTTACGATTTGGGCGATATGGTTCGAACCTTCGTCAGTCCAGTGAATGAGGAAGGGAAAGATATTTCAAAAATATCTTTCCGTAAAAATATTTACGATGCCCTGCTTGATGGATATCTTTCTCAAATGGACGAATTGCTCACTTCTACAGAAAAAAAATCAATTCCTTTCTCAGGGATGATGATGACTTACATCATGTCGTTGCGAATGCTAGCTGATTTCTTAAGAGGGAATACTTATTATCATGTTACTTATCCTGACCAAAACCTTGTTAGAACGCGAAACCAGCTGCGCTTGCTCGAATTGATTTCGAATATGATATAATTTCGCTTTCAGGAATCACTATTTCCGATTATAATTGACCTCTAAAAATTAATTAACCTTTAATTTAATCTTAATCGCATCATCGCAACTAACACATGAAAAAACTCTTCTTTGGATTTATCATTCTGCTCTCACAGTTGACCTTTGCTCAACAAAATCAAATTGCAACAAAATATGCTGATCTGATTACGACTGATGATTTGAAAGATAATCTTTCTGTCATTGCTTCCGATGCACTGGAAGGCCGCTATACCGGCTCCAGAGGGCAAAAGATGGCTGCCGCATTTATCAATAGTTACTTTGAAACAATCGGGCTGGCAGGCCCTGTTAACGGCTCACATTACATGCCTATAGAATTATCGTCTTCCAGCCCTGGCGACATCTATCTCAAAGTAGGAACGAATCACTACAATAACTTTAATGAAATTATTTATTTCGGGCAATCGGGAAGTGGTGGTGAAATTTCGTTGGAAGCTGTTTTTGCCGGTAAGGCAACCGATGCTGATTTTGCTTACCTCGATGTGAAAGATAAAGCAGTTGTCATTCTGGCTGATGAGCTGTCCTTTAACATGCTCGGCGGATTGCGAAAAACTTCAGCCGTAGCACGAGAGAAGGGTGCACGCATGATTCTAGTTGTAGCCAATGGCAAGCCCGAAGAGTTCAAACCATTTGCCGATCAACTTAAAGGATTTCTTGGTGAAGGCTCCCTCAGTTTGAATAAGCCAGATCCTAACAGTCCGAATAAAGGAATGATTCTAATAAATCAATCTACAGCTTCGAAAATATTTAACACTCCATTCGAAAAATTTGTAAAAGCTGCATCCGAAGATGCTACTAAAAAACCTTTGGCAAAATTCAAACCGAGCCGAATTGTTTACCAAGTTTCAATGGAAACAAAGGTGGTGAAGTCGGAAAATATGTTAGGTTACATGGAAGGCTCCGACAAAAAAGATGAACTCATTGTTATCTCCGCTCACTTCGATCATATTGGTTTGCATGAAGGTGAAGACAAAGTAAACAATGGTGCCGATGATGATGGCTCTGGAACAGTGACTGTTTTGCAATTGGCAAAAGCATTTGTGCAAGCAAAAAAAGAGGGTCATGGCCCACGTAGAAGTATTTTATTTATGACGGTGACAGGTGAAGAAGAAGGTCTGTTTGGATCAGAATATTATGTCACGCATCCCGTTTTCCCTTTAGCCAACACGGTTGCAGATCTGAACATCGACATGGTAGGCCGAAAAGATCCACAACACAACGGCAAACCGGATTATGTATATGTCATAGGCTCCGACAAACTTTCAAGCGAGTTGCATGAAATCAACGAACGCAACAATAAGATGTACACGCAACTTGATTTTGATTATACCTACAACGACCAAAACCATCCAGACCGTTTATATTATCGCTCTGATCATTGGAACTTTGCTAAAAACAATGTGCCAATCATTTTTTATTTCGATGGCATTCATGAAGACTATCACAAGCCCAGTGACGAAGTAAGCAAAATTGATTTTGATCTATTGGCCAAGCGCGGTAAAGCGGTTTTCTACACAGCCTGGGAGTTGGTCAATCGAGACAACCGGATTATAGTAGACAAAAAATAGTTGGTTAAGAATTGACAGTTGACAAACAAAATCCAATTGACAAAACAATAATTGTCGATTGGTCATTTGTCAACTGTCAATTTTTTTATCCTTCAGAACGGATGCTAATTTGAATTTGTACATCGTACTTCTAACCTCGTACCTTTGACTCATGCGCATCGATATCATTACATGTTTGCCTAAACTTTTGGAGAGTCCCTTTTCAGATTCCATTTTGAAAAGGGCACAAGACAAGGGTTTGGTGGAAGTAGTGGTGCATGATTTACGGCCATTTTCTACCAACAAGCATCGCACTACCGATGATTATGCGTTTGGGGGCGGAGCCGGAATGGTGATGATGATCGAACCAATTGATCGTTGTATTTCTTCTTTAAAAGAACAACGGTCTTACGATGACATCATTTACATGAGCCCGGACGGTGAATTGCTTACGCAGCCATTGGCCAATCAACTAAGCCTGAAAAAAAATCTGATTATGCTTTGCGGCCATTACAAGGGCGTAGACGAGCGCGTGCGTGAACATCTGATCACCCGCGAAATCAGCATTGGGGATTACGTGCTCTCGGGTGGCGAATTGGCAGCAGCCGTTTTATGTGATTCTATTATTCGACTTCTGCCAGGCGTCCTTTCTGATGAGACCTCCGCATTAACAGATTCCTTTCAGGATGGATTATTGGCGCCTCCTGTTTATACTCGCCCGGCAGAATACAAAAACTGGGCGGTTCCTGAGGTGCTCCTATCCGGCCATTCATCAAAAATTGAAGAATGGAGACACGAAAAGGCCTTGGAAAGAACCAAAAACAGAAGACCAAAGCTGGTATAGGCTCCAAAAACGACCTTAAATAATTCCGGATTGGGTTTCGTTTTTTAATAATCTTCTGATAAATTTGCAGTCCGTTTTAAAAAAAGGTTTTATGGCTGATTTAATGAAGATAGTAGAACAGGAACTGGCAAGCAAAAGGGCTTCTATTCCTAGTTTCAAGGCAGGGGACACTGTTAACGTCCACGTGAAAATCAGCGAGGGTAACAAAGAACGTATCCAGCAATTTCAGGGTGTAGTGCTTTACCATCGCGGAAAAGGAACGAATGGCGAAAGTTTTTCAGTTCGTAAAGTTTCAAACGGTGTAGGCGTGGAAAGGATCTTCCCTATACTAAGCCCTAGTATCGATAAAATCGAGTTTGTTAAGGCGGGTAAAGTACGCAGGGCTAAATTGTATTACATGAGAGGCCGTCAAGGCAAGAGCGCCAGGATTAAAGAAAAATTGGCGCCTGTTGCTCAAAAGGTTGCTTAATTCAAGCAATATAAAAATCAGACCCATTTCAGTTGAAATGGGTTTTTTGCTTTCTCGGGGTCTTAATAAAACCTTGATGAAGGGCCGTTGAAGCATTATATTTGTTCCCCTTACCCAACATAAAATATGTCCAACAACAAGATCACAGAACTCCTCGGCAAAGATGCAGAGTCATTGCTGACACACAAAAGCAAAACAATTTCCAAAGACCAACTTCATCTCCCAGGGCCTGATTTTGTGGATCGCATTTTTATGCAATCTAACCGCAGCACACAAACCATAAGAAGCCTTCAAATGCTATTTGATCATGGCCGCTTGGGGCACTCAGGATTTCTATCAATTTTACCCATCGACCAGGGAATTGAACACAGTGCCGGTGCTTCTTTTGCCAAAAACCCGATTTACTTTGATCCCGAAAATATTGTCAAGTTAGCTATCGAGGGCGGCTGTAATGCAGTAGCTACCACTTTTGGTGGGCTAGCCCTAATGTCAAGAAAATACGCTCATAAAATTCCATTCATTGTTAAAGTAAACCACAATGAATTGCTTACCTATCCTAACAAAGCCGATCAAATTATGTTTGGATCGGTGCGTGATGCATGGAATCTGGGTGCCGTAGCAATTGGTGCAACCATCTATTTTGGATCGGATAATTCTACTCGTCAGATTCAAGAAGTGGCAAAAGCTTTTGAAGAAGCTCATGAATTGGGAATGGGAACCATCTTGTGGTGCTACACCCGCAATAATGCTTTCAAAAAAGATGGAATTGACTATCACGTTTCGGCTGACTTAACAGGACAGGCGAATCATTTGGGTGTAACTATTCAAGCTGATATCATCAAACAAAAACTAGCGGAGAATAATGGTGGTTACAAAGCGCTGAACACAGGTGGTAGCAGCTACGGAAAATTGGATGAGCGTATTTATACTGAACTGACATCCGATCATCCTATTGATCTTTGCCGTTACCAAGTAGCAAATTGCTACATGGGTAGAGCAGGTTTGATCAACTCAGGAGGTGATAGCAAGGGATCAAGCGATATGGCCGATGCTGTACGCACCGCGGTTATTAACAAAAGAGCTGGTGGTATGGGGCTGATCTCTGGACGCAAAGCTTTTCAACGCCCGATGAAGGAAGGTGTTGAGATCTTAAACAGGATACAAGACGTTTATTTAGATAGCTCAATAGACATTGCGTAATAATAGGATCTTGGATACGAGATGCTGGATTTTCTTCCAGTAATCAAGAATCCAACATCTCGTATCTACTATTTTCAAACTAATTGCTAAGGAATGCCTTGGTTTAAACGAACAGATAAAGGAATACTCACCCCCACCGAAGCCAAACGGGAAGTACCGGATGGTTTGTGGTTCAAGTCACCTGCGGGGAAAATAATTCACACCCGTGAGTTGAAAAACAATGCTTATGTGGTGCCTGAAGAAGAGCATCACGTAAAAATTGGATCGAAAGAATATTTCGAAATACTATTCGACAATAACGAGTTTACGGAATTAGACGCCAATATGGAGTCTGCCGATCCTCTCAAATTCGTTGATACAAAGCCTTATCCTAAGAGAATTAAGGAATCGCAGGCCAAGACACAATTGAAAGATGCACTACGTTCAGCGTACGGAAAAATGAATGGGCTGGATATTGTCATTGCTTGCATGGATTTCAGTTTCATTGGAGGTTCAATGGGCTCGGTGGTCGGTGAAAAAATTGCGCGAGCGATTGATCACTCCTTAAAAACTAAAGCACCTTTTTTGATGATTTCGCGTTCGGGCGGTGCGCGCATGATGGAAGCCGGGCTTTCACTTATGCAAATGGCAAAAACCTCGGCAAAGCTTGCCCTTTTAGATGAAGCCAAGATTCCTTTCATCTCTTTATTGACTGATCCAACTACAGGTGGAGTTACAGCTTCCTATGCCATGCTTGGCGACTTTAATATTGCAGAACCCGATTCTTTAATTGGTTTTGCTGGTCCACGTGTTATCCGCGAAACCATTGGCAAAGATTTACCCAAGGGTTTTCAAAGTGCAGAGTTTGTGCTTGAGCATGGCTTTCTGGATTTTATTATTGACCGGAGAAGCCTTAAGAGCAGGTTGAGTACACTTTTGAAGATGGTGGCTCCTTCCGTATAACCGTTATGATTTTACAATCTTCGGTTCACGTCTAATTTTCGGTTCGCAATCTAATGCTCAATTGCCTGCAGAGCAGCCTCGCATCGCGTCTCTGTTTGTCAGATCACACTTTTGTGCAGCTTCTGAATGGTTTCACCTTACCACAAACACCCGTGCCTTTAAATTGACGGGTTCTCGTTAGATGGTCAGTTCAGAACTTCCGCCTTAAAGAAAGATGCGTGCATGGCACACAAAAAAGGAATCTTAAAGCATGGGTTCTTATGGACGGAAGATTTAAAAATCTTCTACAAGCCATAGAAGTTATAAAGGAAATCAGTATCTATCTAACGAAGAACAACTTAACTTAAGTTGCTATAAACTCATCAAATCACTCACCTACAACAAGAAATAAAAATTAGAATATGGCATAAAAAAACCTCGAGAGAAACATTCTCCCGAGGTCAATTATAAACTCTTTTTTTACGGCTCTTAACCTGTCAACTTTTCTCAGAACAAGTCAGACTACGTCTTTAATTTACTTGTGAAAATTATACACCCAAGTATACGTGCCTGCATACGTTCCATTGGGGATCACATATTTTGAGCTAATCGTAAATGTGCCTTTGCATTGATCATAAGTTCCTGTTCCCGATGCCGTGCACGGAAGCGTTGTAGAGCCGTCAACTGGATCATTGACGCTTTGCGAAGGTACCGTTACTATTTGATCGAAAGTGTTAGTGGATGGGGTGAATAGCATATAAACCGGCACACCATCGCCCCACCAATTATTCATCCAAAATTTATTAGGATTGCTGCCATCCTGTGTAATAGTATTGTGATCTGTACTGCAACCCGTGCAGGCTTCAACCCCTAGCCATGCGCCAGTCCAAGATGAAGGAACATAGGCACAATACTTAGGAAGTGGAGCAGGCTCATCAAAAGTATAGGTCCACTTATACTTATATGGGATATGGGCAATATGTGCAGGCGTAATTGTAGTATCTGGATAATTTGTTACATGCACCTTGCTACCGCCAATTGTGATGACCGTATCTATTTTGACAATGGTGGTATCCTTTGGTACCGCGACAGTGTCAATAAAAGAATAAACCACGTCAAGCGAAAGCTGCATCCGGCATTGATCATACTTTCCAGTACCTGCAATGGTTCCCCCGTGTACCCCAATTGGCTGTGAAGGCATTGTTACTTTCTGATCCCAATAGTTACTAGAAGCAGTAAAGTTCATATAGGCATTCAGCCCTTGGCCCATAACATTGGACATCCAGATTTTAGCGGCATCATGAGTATCTTGCGAGAGACCTACTAAGTACTTACCTGGAGTTGGCCCCTTAATTTTCACGCCTGCGGAATCAACTTCTACTGTGGTGCCTTCATCCACGTTCCACCCACCCATATATTTGCTAAGATCAGTTGGGCAATGCATATCAATAATTTTTACCAAAATCTTGTTGGAACCGTTATAGGTAAACTCTGCTACATCCGATGTTGCGTTACTCGGAGCTGGAGTAGATGCTGACCAATCAAACGAATAAAAAGGAGCACTTTTGTCATCAGCAGTTGTATTCGTCAGAAAAAGGCCAGCCCCTTTATTCAAGAGATCATCCGACACTTTTACCTGAAATTTCTGCCCAACTTTTAAAACCGGATACGCGGTAAAAGTCACACCATTATCCGTGGAATAATAAATGGAAGTATGATTCTGGTCACTCTTAAGAGTAGAGCCCGTTAAATCCACACCCGACCCAAAAGAAGCACTAGGGTTAAAATCAGTTGATTTATTACATGTCGCTAACAACAACGGTATAGCCATTGTTGTTAGTAGTTTGAATATTCTTTTATACATAACTTTTAATTAAATTAAGGTTTGAACTTAAAGCAACTTGTTACTTTTGATAGATGTCCAAGCAATTTCGATAATTGGTCCCATTAAATACAACGTAATGAATCTCGAATCTTTTGTAATCACTGCTAACTTGGATTGTCGGATTTACCGTAACTGTAATTCCGTTGGCAGTAAAAGTGTTATCAATTACATCCTGGCTAAAAAAGGCTTTAAAGTTTGAAAGTACCCCGTTTGTATTTACAAAAGAAACAGTAACATTGGGCTGAACATAATAGCCAATGGGCACATTAAATGAGGTACCGTTGATTGGCGCAAATGTCGCGTTTCCATTATCACCAAAGTTCCAAGAAGAGCCGGTGTTAAGTGCACAGGTAGTAGAATCCGAGCAATCATGTCTTCGGAATGCCCAATTATAAGATCCAGCCAGAGGATTACCGATTGTATGAATGTAAATAGTTTGATAGTTATCTGCAATTTTGAGACCACCATCATTTGTTGCAGTAACCGGTAACATATAATTTTGACTTCCATCTATCTTATTTGGGAACACAGTAAGCTGAAATGGCGCAAATGTTGTACCCGCTTTTACAACTCCTTGGTTGCTAGAAAATGAATAGACAGAATCGGGCATTGGCAAATAAACGAGGCCGTCGTTAGCGAAGTTATCAGCAAGTCTACTGTTGTCTACATTCAAAGTGACATTCAAATCTTTACCTAAAGTGGGGCCTTGAAGACTCACTGCAAACCCCACCGAGCCCACGCTATCCGAAAGGGGAAACGTTAATGCCCCGTTGGCAAAATAAGTGCCAGACAACCCTGAATTAGTGTTGGCGGTATTTGCTCCAGTGTTGTAGGTCATCATAATAAATGATCCACCACCACCACCAGGAGGCATATTCATTTGGTTTCCATCCAGGCATGATGTTAGCAAAAACACCACCCATGTAAACGCAAAATATTTGATAATTGAATTTAGTTTCATAGTTATAGTTTTATTTAGCCCAGAAAATTAATGAGGTAAACGAACTAATGTCAGTCGGAACATTAGCAGGGTTGTATGCCGCCTCCGTTGTAGGATAAAGTATCCTTGACGGCAACCGATCCGGGCGAGTACTTTGAGAAACGCTAGACGCGAAAGTGGTAGTAGCGCCGGTTCCACTCACTCTAGGATATCCTGTCCTTCTGTATTCATTCCAGCCTTCATGGCTGTTAACAAAATTGAGGGCGATATATTTTTGGGTAATAATCGCTTCAATCTGCTTATCCGTCGTTCCAGCGGCAGTAAAATCAACAAGGTAGTTTCCTGCGTTTTCGGAAATATATAGTGCGGCATCAGTGACGTAGCTAAGCTTTGCCGCTTGGCTACCATTTGGAAGCGAATATAAATATTTGAATGATGCATTTATACCGTTATTAAAGCTTGTAGCGGCAGGATCCAGTGTAATCCCACTTATCGTGAGCGAAATTACCGATGCTTCCGCCTGCAATAAATAGCTCTCGGCTGCCGTGAACATAGGCACACCGGCGTCAGGACCTTTTAATATGCCCATAGATCCACCAGCAGTAGTGCCACCCCTATCAGATCCTGAATACCAGAAACTTCCATTGGTGCCAGCTGGAACATCGTTACCCTCATGACCCAATTGATTGGATATGCTATCCCCATAAACAACTTTCTTCTTACTTGGCGTATTTGGATATTGGACCCTCCTGAAGTTGAAATAAATTGCTTTTCCTCTTAGGGTATCCATCAGTTTGGTTCCGTTATAAAAACTCATCATCCACGTTGTAGGCATCCACGCCTTATTTCCTGCAGCGCCTGAAGAACTAAAAGCCCACGTGTTCCATGCTGGATTTTGTCGGTTATTATCACGGGTATATTTAGGATTAATGATTGCATCAGAAGTAAGAAATCCTGCAGCAGCATCAAAATTTGAATTGGCAAATGTTACTTTGCCATGGCCACGAATCATTAACCGCAATTTAATGGTATTGGCCAATTGCAACCATTTTGTCATATCTCCGGCAAACATGGGATCGGAGGTCGATAATGGCGTGGGGTGTGTAGCTGCAGCTAAGCCTCTATTTATTCGCGCCATAGCGGAATCCAATTCTACTGCCAAACCAGCGTAAATATCTGATCCTTTATCGTAAGAGGGGGTCAAGACTTTGGAACCCTGGAGTGCACCCGTGTATGGCACATCATTAAAGGTGTCCACCAACAACTGAAAATTGTACACCCTCATTATGGTTGAAGCCGCGTTATAATATAAATTGGCAAAGCTGCCACTAGTACTTGTGATGACATACTGATAATCTTGTAGGTTATCATAGGTATTGGGCCACAAATCATTATAATTCGACGACGTGTATTTGTATGATACCGTTTCATTAAAACCACCAAAGCCACCGGCATTGGCCGCGTAACCGCCAATTTGCGATCCATAGGTATTGTATCGGTTGAGTAATGAACCTGTGGCAACAATCGCTTGCGGCAATACCAAATTGGGTGTGACAGAAGTCGCCTGATTAGGGTTCTTATTTACATCCAAATAGTTGTTACAGGCTACACTAAACAACGCAAACGCTATAAAGATATAGGTTGATATTTTTTTCATTTTAAAAAAATTTAAGTGTTCGTAAAGCGAATTAGAACTTAAGGTTAAGTGTTCCGCCAAAGTATCGCACAGGAGGGGTTTGGGCTGCATCATTAAGACCAGTGCCATTGGCTCCATTAGGATTAGCAGAAGTCCCAGTACTTCCGGCAGCATTATATTCCGGATCCGTATAATAATTGTCTTTGGCCATCCAAAGGAAAAGGTTACGCCCTTGAACGCTGATCGAACCTCCTTTAATAAACTTAGAGCCCATTCTTGAAAATATTGGAGTCAAGTCATAGCCCAAAGAAACCTCTCTCAATTTAACAAAATCACCAGAGGACATGTAGTTGGAAGAAGTGTTCCTGTTAATCCCATCTGACCAGAATCCATTATTTCCATTGCCATTGGCAATAGCAACAGTTTTGTTAGGCGTAAAATTGACACCGTCTGTTGTTGTTACAGAATTAGGGAAAATAAAGCTCTTGCGATCATAAACAGCGTTTCGATAACCTGTACCAGACCAATCCAAATTTTGACCGATACCATTGTAAACACTATATCCACCGCGGTATTCGAACAGGATAGAAAAAGTAAACGATTTGTAGGTGATTCTAGTGTTGGCACCAACCCTATTTTTAGGAGTTGCATTCCCAAGAATAACATTGGTAGGATTAGCTGAAGGTAAACCTGTAAGCGCATCAACAATTACACGACCTTTCGGATCACGGACATAATCAGTACCCATAATTACAGGGAATGGCTTGCCAGCCACTGCTGAAGAAACAGCAATTGCTCCGTTTGACGAGGTCTGCAAAATTATACTTGGCACATTATTCGAAAGAGAGACAACATTATTGGTCAAATAGGTATAATTTCCACCTACTGCCACGGTCCAATCTGCAGTTTTAATTGCCGTAACATTCAATTCCAATTCAACCCCTTTACTTGAGGTCTCACCAATGTTAGTCAATAGCGATGAAAACCCTGTAGAATTTGAAACTGAGGTGGCAATTGTTTGATTGGTTGTGTTTGAACTGAAATAAGTGGCGTTCAATTGAACCTTATTGTTGAACAATGTTGCATCAAATCCAGCCTCCCATTGAGTAGTAAATTCTGGCTTGAGGTTATTTGAGATCATTTGATTATTTAATGAATAACCTGCAAGTGACCCATATGGAAATCCATTTAATGCACCATTGCTGTTATTGCTATCAAAAACCGGAGCTGTTTTATAAGCGCCATTAACATTGTAATTCGTACCCGGGTTAGTACCATTAGGTGATGGTACATTAACACTACCAGGAACGTTTACTTGTCCAACTTTAGAAGCAGAAGCTCTTACTTTCAAGAAGCTAAGGATATTATTATCCTTAATGGAAGGAATTGCATCAGAAAGCACTGCAGCAAGCTCTGCAGAAGGGTAAAAGAATGAACGATTAGACTCCAATAGACGCGAATCCCAGTCGTTCCGGCCGGTGGCTGTGAGGGTAAGAAAGTCTTTATAAGTCAATGATACCTTTCCGTAGGCACCCATTAGGTGAGTCTTGTAATCAATCTGTGTGTAAGTAGGATTACCCGTTCCGTTACCAATGTTAAACAGCCCAGGAACGACTAGTCCTCCAATGTAAGTAGTCAAATATTTACCTTGATTTTCAACCAATTGCATCCCTCCTACCGCGTTCAGATGGAAATTTGAAAACGTCTTATTGTATTGAGCAAAGAAGTCAGTGATCGACTGAAGCGTCCATTGGCTCGATTGCTGAATTGAACCCGGAATGTATACTTTCGAACTATTCCATGTGTGTTGTGCATAATCAGAATAGTTGTATTCGGCGGTTGTTTGACTTTGAAAGTATTCTCTGTTTGAAATGCCTTGACGGGCCGTCAGGTCGAGCCCTTTTATAGGGGTATATTTAAGTTCAATGTTTCCTGTCAAGTAGTTGTTCTTGTCTTTCTCACGGTAATTGGCAGCAGTGAAATAAGGATTTTCGTACCATGGATTATAGAAATTATTTGGATTACCAACAGCTGCTGGCCCAAAGCCTTGAGCTTGCCAGTTTTTGTATTGTGTTACATCAACATTACCAGGCATATTGACCATGTTGTCATAGATTGTCCCGGTCTTCCAAGTGATATCGTATGTATTAGGGGCATAGACAATGTTGTAGGCTGTCTTCAGTTTATCCCCGAACTTGTGCGTGCCATTAACACGTACGTTGGCTCGTGTAAATTTATCGCCTGGCGTTGTACCTGTAACAGTGGCATATTGGCCAGAAATATATAGAGTTGATTTATCATTACCTGTGGAGAACGACAAATCGGTTTGATTGGTCACGCCTACGTCCCAAAATTTACCATGTGCGTTTTTTACGTAACTATAAGGTCGCGTTTCCTGGTATCCATTTTCTTGCTGCGGTCCCAACGGCCTGATACTACCATCATAAGCTGGGCCGTACGATTGATTTTCATACTGACTAAAGTAAGGAGAACCATTAGGATCAATACCGTAAGCTGAACCCCCGGCTCCAAATTTCTCCTGAAATTTTGGTAAGAAAGCTACCTGTTGGAATTGTGTATTATGAGAAGCGTTGATTTCAAGTCCTCCAATTTTACCTTTTTTGGTAGTAACGATCAATGCACCATTAGAGGCCAAGGAACCATAAATAGCAGCAGCACCAGCTCCTTTTTGAACATTGACCGACTCAATATCGTTAGCATTTAAGTTTGCTAAGACTGAATTCGGGACGATAACTCCATCCAGCACAATTAATGCCTGGTTATTACCCGTTAAAGAACGGGCACCTCTCAAAACAATGCTATAATCAGGATTAACCCCACTGCCAGTTGCATTTACTTGCAAGCCGGCAACCTTTCCTTGCAAGCCACCAGCTATGTTGACAGCTTTTCCGGCCGTAAGTGTCCCTGAATTAATAACTGTATTTGCAGTTCCGAGTTCTCGCTCTCTAGCCTGAAAACCTCCAGCGACCGATACAACAACCTCGTTCAACTGCTTTACATCAGATCCTAAGGCAAAGTCAATAACTGTTCTCTCCCCGATCGCAACCTCCGAGGTCTCCATCCCGATGAAAGAGAAAACAAGAGTTCCTCCAGAGGATGGTACGTTAATTTTATAGTTGCCGGTCGCATCGGTAGCCGTTCCGTTCGTTGTCCCTTTCAAAACAACATTCACACCAGGTAGGCCTGACCCGTCTTCTTTCGAGGTCAGTTTCCCTGTAACCACTCGGTCTTGCGCCCAGACACTGATCGCAAAACCGAATGAGAAGCACATTAGTAAAAACTTCTTCATAGGTTTAGGTTTAGGTTAATAAATTAAGACCCGAAAATTAAGGCTTAATTACCGGAAACAAAATTTTGCAAAAAGAATTTTCAGCCTTTCGATTTATCTGAGGATTTTAGCCTCACCAAATTATATTCGGCAAGAAAATGGGTCAAATGCTCTAAAAAGCTTTCTGGAAACTCTCCTTTTCACTGAAAAGTAAAAAAGCGAGTATAAAAATACCCCACACATGGGGGCAACAAAAAGGGGTGCAAACCTCAGCTTGCACCCCTTTTAAAAGGAAGAAATTACTTAGCTCTATGCCTCAGCAACGACAGATACAAATGAACGATCTGCACGGCCTTTCTTAAATAAGACAGTACCTGCGCTAAGCGCGAACAAGGTGTGGTCTTTACCAATTCCTACATTTTTTCCGGGATGATGCTTAGTTCCACGCTGGCGCACGATGATATTTCCAGCAATTACTTTTTGGCCACCAAAAACTTTAATGCCCAAGCGTTTGCTTTCTGATTCGCGACCGTTCTTTACTTTACCTTCACCTTTTTTATGTGCCATGGCTATATAATCGTTATCCGTTGTTAGTTATTAGCTGATTGAAAACTATCCGATACTTTCAATTTGAACTTTTGTGTATTGCTGACGATGGCCGTTCTTCACTGCGTAGCCTTTGCGTCTTTTCTTTTTAAAGATAATCACCTTGTCACCTTTTACATGCTCCAATATCTTACCGGATACCTTTGCACCTTTGATAAGTGGGGACCCAACTTCAATACCCTTGCCGCTGTCCATCAAAAGGACCTTATCAAAACTAACAGCAGTGCCTGTTTCGCCCTCCATTTTAGGGGCATAAACATACTGGTCTTTAGCAACTTTATACTGCTGACCTGCGATATCGACAATAGCGTACATGGTTTTATCTTTTTAAAATGGGATGCAAAGATAAGGCAAACACCACAAAAAACAAGTGCTTATAACTAAAAAACCTACCCAAGCTGTCAGAAAGGCACTTTTTTCTTGAATTTTAAGCGATTTTCAGTAGACGGAAGCTGCTTGCCCCATCTCATTTTGCTTGCGAAATAATTTTTTGTGCTTCTTCTATGCTTTCAACTGCTAGGCTTTCATTAAGCCAAACAAATCCCAAGGAAAATATTTCAAAAAAAATTCTTTTAAGCATTCACTTTTGATCCGGTTACTAAGTCAATGACAGTGAACTGATTTTCTGAAATTGAAGTGTGTTGATAACTTTTTTGTACTCGTTAACAAGATTTGGCTCCTTTGAATTTCGTTAGCGATTGTTGAATATTGTTCATCACATTTTTAGGAGGAATACCCTTACAACGAGAGAGTTAAGTTAACTAACTCCCTCATGTAAGAACTTTCGAAATGTTTGGAGGTCTGCAACCCTCACGCAAAATGGCGTGGCCAAATTGCGGTCTATCGATCGGGGAAGGGGCTTATGCCCCTTCTTTTTTTTGTCCAAATCTTCACAAGTTTTTTGACTTAAAAAAATAATAAATATTTAGCTATTCATTCTGTTTATACCCATCAAATTCAAAGCTCCTATCTTCCAAATACTTATATAGTACCAACCGTGTGGATAACAATATTTCAATGCTTTGCACTTGTTTCCTGTCCCTTGTAAATCGAGTTTCTTTTAGAATATTTGTTCATTCATATTTTAGGGGTAATACCCTCTAAAATTTTCGACAAAAAAACATAAACCTAAAATCAAATGGCAATCAGCTCTTAAAACAAGGGTTGACCTCCATCTTTTAAATATTATATACCATGAGTGAATCAATTCAAGAACCCATCCTCAAAGAAAACAAAGACCGTTTTGTTCTCTTCCCCATCCGCCAGCACGACATCTGGAAATACTATAAACAGGCCGAAGCCAGCTTCTGGACTGCAGAAGAAATTGATTTGAGCCACGATCTGAAAGATTGGGCCAACCTCAATGATGGCGAGCGTCACTTCATCACACACGTTTTGGCTTTTTTCGCAGCCAGCGATGGTATTGTCAATGAAAACCTTGCCGAACATTTCGTGTCGGAGGTACAATACACAGAAGCAAAGTTTTTCTACGGCTTCCAGATTGCCATTGAAAACATTCATTCAGAGACCTATTCTTTGTTAATCGACACTTACGTAAAGGATCCTAAGGAGAAGGATAAACTTTTTCATGCCATTGAAACGATGGAGTGCGTAAAGAAAAAAGCAGATTGGGCGCTGCGTTGGATTGACCAGGGAAATTTCCAGGAGCGATTGGTTGCCTTTGCAGCAGTAGAAGGAATTTTCTTTTCTGGTTCATTCTGCTCGATTTTCTGGTTAAAGAAACGTGGCCTCATGCCTGGCCTTACGTTTTCAAATGAATTGATCTCCCGCGATGAGGGTTTGCATTGCGATTTCGCTTGTCATCTTTATACTCAACATGTAATCGGAAAATTGCCTGAAGATCGCGTGGTCGAAATTATTAAGGATGCCGTTGAGATTGAAAAGCAATTCGTAACGGATGCTATCCCAGTCAATTTGATCGGCATGAATGCTGAACAAATGCGTCAATACATTGAGTTTGTGGCTGACCGATTGATCAATGAGTTAGTTGGCAAGAAGATTTACGGAGCCACCAACCCTTTTGATTTCATGGAAATGATTTCGCTTCGTGGAAAAACCAACTTCTTCGAAAAAAGAGTAGCCGAATACCAGAAGGCGGGTGTAATGAAAAGCACCGAAAAAGAAACTTCACCAAAATTTTCGTTGAACGAAGATTTTTAAATACATTCGATCACATTTTTTAATCTTTTCATTAACAACCTATTTAAGCAATGCTTGTACTAAAGCGCGACGGACACAGGGAGTCCGTTAAGTTCGATAAAATCACCGCCCGAATTGAAAAACTCTGCTACGGTTTAGATCCCAAATTTGTCAACCCGGTAGAAGTGGCGATGAAAGTGATCAACGGTCTGTATGATGGTGTGTCCACATCAGAACTTGATAACCTTGCGGCAGAAATTGCTGCTAGTATGACTACCAGGCATCCTGACTTTGCAAAGCTCTCTGCGCGTATTGCAGTAAGCAACCTGCACAAAGTCACTAGCAAGTCGTTTTCGAACACCATGAAACGACTTTACAACTACGTTGACCCAAAGACAGGACAAAATGCTCCGTTGATTTCCAAAGAAACATGGAAAGTAATCCATGAGAACGCAGCTGAGTTGGACGAAGCCATTATTTATGATCGCGATTTCGGTTATGACTACTTCGGCTTCCGCACGTTGGAGAAATCTTATTTGATGAAGATCGATGGCAAAGTGGTGGAGCGTCCTCAACATTTGCTGATGCGTGTTGCTGTAGGAATTCACGGTGAGGATATTCAGGCTGGAATTGAAACTTACAATTTACTATCGGAGAAGTGGTTTACTCATGCTACTCCTACTCTGTTTAACGCAGGAACTCCAAAGCCTCAACTTTCATCTTGCTTTTTGTTAACAATGAAAGATGATAGTATTGATGGCATTTACGATACATTAAAACAAACAGCAAAGATTTCACAATCGGCAGGTGGTATTGGCCTTAGCATTCACAACGTACGTGCAAAAGGTTCATACATTAAAGGAACAGGCGGCACATCGAATGGAATTGTACCGATGTTGCGGAACTTTGACATGACAGCGCGTTATGTTGATCAAGGTGGCGGCAAGCGTAAAGGAAGTTTTGCCATTTATCTTGAGCCTTGGCACGCCGATGTTTTTGATTTTCTTGAACTAAAGAAAAATCACGGTAAAGAAGAATTGCGTGCGCGCGATCTGTTCTATGCCATGTGGATTCCTGATTTGTTCATGAAGCGCATCGAGAACAACGAGATGTGGTCACTCTTCTGCCCCAACGAAGCACCCGGCTTGGCCGATTGCTATGGCGACGAGTTTGAACGTCTCTATGAAAAATACGAGAAAGAAGGAAAATTCCGCAAGCAAGTAAAAGCGCAAGACCTTTGGTTTGAAATTTTGGAAGCACAGATCGAAACGGGTACACCTTACATGTTGTACAAAGATGCTGCTAACAAAAAATCAAATCAGAAACATCTCGGCACCATCAAGTCGAGCAACTTGTGCACTGAAATTATTGAATATACATCTCCTGATGAAGTTGCCGTTTGTAACCTCGCGTCAATCGCATTACCAAAATTTGTAACGGAGGAAGGGAAATTCGATCACCAAAAATTATATGAGATCACGAAAGTGATCACACGCAATCTCAACAAGGTGATTGATGTCAATTATTATCCTGTAGAAGAAGCACGCAACAGCAACATGCGCCATCGCCCGATCGGTATTGGTGTACAAGGCTTAGCCGACGCATTCATTCTTCTTCGTATGCCTTTCGATTCACTGGAAGCTCGTGGTTTGAATAAAGATATTCATGAGACTATCTACTTCGCAGCGATGGAAGCTTCGATGGAGCTCTCAAAATTAAATGGCCCTTACGAGTCGTTCAAGGGATCACCGGTATCAAAAGGAATTTTTCAATTTGATATGTGGGGTGTAACTCCTGACAGTGGCCGTTGGGATTGGGAGAAATTAAAACGCGAAGTAAAACAGAACGGAGTGCGTAACTCGTTACTATTGGCACCAATGCCAACTGCATCTACCTCACAGATTCTTGGAAATAACGAATGCTTCGAGCCTTATACTTCAAACATCTATACGCGCAGAACTTTGTCTGGTGAGTTCATCATTGCCAACAAACATTTGATGAAGGATTTGATTAGCCTTGGACTTTGGAGCGAAACGATGAGACAGAAGTTGGTAGCAGCTAATGGATCAGTGCAAGGAATCGCTGAAATTCCGCAAAACATCAAAGATATTTATAGAACTGTGTGGGAGATTCCTCAGAAGGCAATCATTGACATGAGTGCCGATCGTGGAGCTTACATCTGTCAATCACAAAGCCTGAATATTCATTTGACTAATCCTAATTTTGGAAAACTCACTTCGATGCACTTCTATGCCTGGAAGAAAGGATTGAAAACCGGCATGTATTACTTACGTTCTACGGCAGCGGCTGATGCGATCAAGTTCACTCTTGACAAATCAGTACACCAAACAACACCGGTTGAAGCAACAGCCGCTACGATGGCCGCCATGGGAACGGTAGCAGCTCAACCGGCATCGGTAGCAGTTGAAGCACAGCAGAACATTCCCTATCAGCAACCTTCTGCGGACTACGAACAAAAAATGGCCGATATGGCTTGTTCATTGGATAACCCTGATGCGTGCGAAGCTTGCGGAAGTTGATCAAGAAATAAGTTTATAAATAAAAACCCGGTGATGAGCCGGGTTTTTTATTTGCAGGGTTTCGAATTTCTAACTAAACTTCCTTTGCAAGATGGCAAAGAACTCTTCGTACTCTTCACTCTCCTTATCCCATTGGGGATAGTTTTCATCTACGTAGCTCACGGCCTGATTCAAGTTTTTAAATTTATCAAAACGATCGATGGCACCTGAGAACCTTTCAAAATCACCATTGAAAAGTATTTTGGTGAACATGAATTTCTGGTTTATTGTCAAGCTATCCTTTATTCGAAACTCATTCTTCCTCGCACCTTCTACCAATGATGGATCTTTCTTTGTTTCATCTTTAAACTCAAAAAGCTCCTCCACCTTGAGGGGCACCAATTTTGAAAATGTCGATACGTAACCCTCAATGTCTTCGGGTGTGAAATTAACTTCCTCCAAAATATGATCGAGCAATGCAAATGCTTCGTTACCTGTGATCGCATCCGATTTTCGTTCTTCCAATTTCTCTACCAATTTCTCTAGGGGTGCTTTGTTGATCTTTAGGTAACGCGTTTCGTTTTTAAGATCATCCACTTTTACCAAGCCCTTACCTCTTGAATCTAACACATTGGAAAAAAAATCGTAAGGAGCTAGCAGCAGGAAAAGCGTTTGTGAAACGGCCAATTTCAATAAGGGCAAAAAATCTTTTTTGGAGATGAGGATGTGGTTGGACAACGTGTTCTTGAACTGCTCTCTGGATTCCTGAACAGCCTCGGCACCATAGTCAAAAAAAGGGCTCTGCCATTTTTGTTGTTCCGCATTCCATAAACGCATCAGTTCTTTAACAACCAACAAATTCACTTGCTTGATTTCGCTCAACACAAGAATTTCTTGCCCATTAATTTTCTCTTTCCTTTGGAAGAAGGAGTCCGCCAATTTAGAAGCAAAAAAATTGCTGTACTGGTCAATTGCTTTGGCGCTTATCTTTTCCTCCATAGTGAAACAAAATGATGTGGGTAAAGATAAACAATCAACATTGGCTGTAAAAACACTAAGGTTTTACATAAATATTAACTTGCAGCATGTTTATCGAACCTCACCTTGGCGGCCGTGAAAAAACGGGTTGGATCGAAGTGATCTGTGGCTGCATGTTTTCCGGAAAAACGGAAGAGTTGATCCGCAGGCTTAACCGCGCACTTATCGCTCAGCAAAAAGTTGAAATTTTCAAACCGTCCGTGGACAAACGCTACCACGAAGAAAAAATCGTCTCGCATAGTGACCGGGAAATTCGCTCAACCCCTGTGAATTTTGCAGGAGACATTTTGCTACTTGCTGGCAACTGCGATGTAGTCGGTATAGACGAAGCCCAATTCTTTGACGAAGCTATTGTAGACGTTTGCAATACATTGGCCAATCAGGGTAAGCGAGTCATTGTAGCTGGATTGGATATGGACTATGAAGGCAAACCCTTTGGACCAATGCCTAACTTACTTGCTGTGGCAGAGTTTGTGACCAAAGTGCACGCTATCTGTGCACAAACCGGTGAGCTTGCTTCTTTTTCTTTCCGGCTTACGGCTGATAAATCCCGGGTGATGTTGGGTGAGAAAGATAGTTATGAAGCACGCAGCCGAAGGGCTTTTGTTGAAGGCATGAAACAGGATCTAAAAAAAGACTAAACCTGATATAACGTAGTTTTAATAAAGCCTCGATAAAAAGTTTTCGAGCCAATTTCTTTCAGGCCGACTTTCTCCATTGATTTATCCCATTCGGGTAATTGGTGTGATTCGATGTTGCATGTGATTCTAAAAAACCAATACATCATTTTCAACATCATCCCTTGCCACCATTTTTTATTATCAATGAAGTCTGTTGCAATCCAGTGTGCACCGGGTTTCATTGAGCGCAATATTTTATTAAGAATCTCTGTCAGCTGATGATCCGTAAATAGATCGAGATAGAAATTTGTAATAACCACATCGTAGTTTATGGAAGCTGGGGTATCTTGTTCGGTTCCATGGATAAAATGAACCGTATGTCCGGTTTCAATTCTACTTTTTGAAAGAGAAATCATTTTCTCGGAGGCATCAATGTACCACACTTCGCAATTTGGTTTACTTTTTAAAAGTTCAGCGAGAAGCCAACCCGTTCCACCACCCAGCATCAATACTTTAGAGTAATCAGGAATCTTATTCAAAAAATACTTCTGTGATTCTGTAATCTCCTTTCTAAAAATAAGGCTCGCCAATAAATCATAAATAAACGCAATCCGATCAAAGCCATTTAATTTCACATTATTAAAATATAGATGATTGGAAAGAGGAAGACGGCATCACCCAATAACCGGTAGCGGTCTTCTTTTTCAAAGAAGTCCTTCTTTAAGAAAATTAATAAAAGAAACATAGTCATCAAAGTCAGTGTCAACGTTGCCATCGTATCAAACGAAAACATCACGAATTGGATTACAGTGAGAACTGCAACAACTGCAAATAGGGATAATAATATTCTTTGAGTTGCCGTCAACCCAAAAGTTGTTGCGAACGAATGGCGATTATCCTTTTCATCTCTTGACTTATCAATCCATGAAAACAATAAAAGGTTGATCCAGGCAGTAATTCCAAATTGCAGAATTAGTAAAATGATTGATGAAGACAATTGATTGTTCACTGACAGAGGGATCAATAACACTCCTCCTGTATATAATAAGGTCCCCAACAATTCCTTCAAGAAGCCAACTCGTTGTTGAACCAGAAAATATATTCCAACAAGAAAAGCAAGCGCTAAACCAGTAATAAAAACGATGCTTCTGATAAAATAAATCTGTATAACATCGATTAGGGTTGCGACAATCAATAACACTAATAAAAACTTAAAATGTCGTTGATGGAACCGGTGCCTTTCGGTAGAGGCATCTTGTTTCAATTTCTTCGCGTCTAGCAAATGATCAGCGGTGTAGATAATCCAAACTGTTAAGCCAAGCGAAGCTAATCCTTGAGGCAAGATCTCTACATCTAAGACACGGGCAAAAAAGAAAGCACAAATCATGGCTCCTGCAGCAACATCAAGGCTGAGAATATTAATAATCTTATATGTCGCAAGTATCTTTCTCATCAAATAAAAAAGTCTCCTGAAAATTCAGGAGACTTCAAATTTATTCTTTTAAATCCTAACTAAGCCGATTTCAGCGCTTCTGCACCGGCAACAATCTCAAGAATTTCTTTTGTGATTGCTGCCTGACGAGTGCGATTGTACGTCAACCGAAGGTCTTTCAATAGTTCGCCAGCGTTCTCTGTTGCTTTGTCCATCGCTGTCATACGAGCCCCGTTTTCAGAAGCATTGCTTTCTAATACTGCTTTAAACAATTGTACTTTCAAGGACTTCGGAATCAAACCGGTGATTATTTCTTCCCGGTTAGGCTGAAAAATGTAATCTACTTCTTCCGTCTTCTTCTCCACCTTCAAAGGTGGTACTGGCAGCCATTGTTCTGTTTTTAAAATCTGTGTCGCAACGTTTTTAAATTCGTTAAATACAATTTCGATTTTGTCAAACTCGCCTTTGCGAAATTGATCCATCAAAAATTGTCCAGCCTCTGAAACTTTTTCAAAAGACAAGTCTTGAAAAATGGTGGAGTAGGTATTAATTACCGGAAAGTTTCTCTTCGTAAAAAATTCAGAAGACTTCTTTCCAATTGGAAGAATGGTCACATTTTTTCTCTGATTTTGAGCCGAGTATTTCTCTTCAATCAGCTTGACTGTAGCTTTGAACACTGAGCTATTAAAGGAACCACAAAGACCGCGGTCGGAACTGATAGCAACAATCAATACCTTCTTCTCTTCACGAATTACACTATACCACCCCTGTCCATCGCTTTGGTCAGCAGATAAGTTTCGCAAAACATCATTCATCTTTTTTGCAAATGGCCTCATTTGAATGATGCGATCCTGCGACTTACGCAACTTAGCGGCCGCCACCATTTTCATGGCTTTGGTGATCTGCTGCGTTGACATCACCGAAGAAATCCTGCTCTTTACTTCTTTTAAACTGGCCATGGGCTCATTTATTCATTTATGATTTGAAGATTTGGTGATTCAAAAACGTCAACCGGTTATTAATATTTAGATGCTAATTCAGTTGCTGCCTTCTTCACTATTTCGACATCGGCATCTTCAAATTTTCCAACACGGAAATTATCCAGCACCTGTTTGCTTTGAGCCCTCAATAAGCCAATGAATTCCTTTTCAAATTCTTTCACCTTAGCCACTGGAACACGGTCGATATAACCACGAGTAGATGCAAGAATCATTGCCACTTGCTCCTCTACAGGAACTGGTGCGTATTGAGGCTGCTTTAACACTTCTGTATTTCTGCGACCACGTTCAATAGTAAGTTTAGTTGCTGCATCAAGATCAGAACCGAATTTCGAGAACGCCTCCAATTCACGGAACTGTGCCTGATCCAATTTCAAAGTGCCCGCTACTTTCTTCATCGACTTGATCTGAGCAGAACCACCCACACGCGATACCGAAATACCTACGTTGATCGCAGGACGGATACCCGAGTTGAACAAGTTCGTTTCCAAAAATATCTGACCATCGGTAATCGAAATCACATTCGTGGGAATGTAAGCCGATACATCATTCGCTTGTGTTTCAATAATTGGAAGAGCGGTCAATGAACCGCCACCCTTCACTAAACTTTTAATGCTTGCAGGTAGGTCGTTCATCTTGCTGGCGATCTCATCGTTGTTGATGATTTTAGCAGCTCTTTCCAACAAGCGTGAGTGCAAATAGAACACATCACCAGGATACGCCTCACGTCCCGGAGGTCTTCTCAATAACAATGACACTTCGCGGTAAGCCACCGCTTGCTTTGAAAGATCATCATAAATAACCAATGCAGGTCTTCCGGTATCGCGAAAAAATTCGCCAATTGATGCACCGGTAAATGGAGCAAAGAACTGCATAGGAGCAGGATCAGATGCAGAAGCAGAAACGATTACTGTATATGACATCGCACCGGCTTTTTCTAAAGTGGCAGCAACCGTTGCTACGGTTGACGCTTTCTGACCAATCGCTACATAAATACAGAATACGGGTTTGCCTGCTTCGAAAAATTCTTTTTGGTTGATGATCGTATCAATCGCAACAGCAGTTTTACCTGTCTGTCTATCACCAATGATCAACTCGCGTTGACCGCGACCGATTGGAATCATCGCGTCAATTGCTTTGATACCAGTCTGTAGCGGCTCATTCACCGGCTGGCGGAAAATTACGCCAGGAGCCTTGCGCTCTAACGGCATTTCATAAAGCTTGCCAGCGATCGGTCCCTTTCCATCGATAGGTTCAGCCAATGTATTTACTACACGGCCTAGCAACCCATCGCCTACTTGCACAGAGCCAATCTGACCAGTACGTTTTACGGTATCACCTTCTTTAATTTCTCTTGATTCACCCAAGAGCACAGCTCCCACGTTGTCTTCTTCAAGGTTGAGCACGAGTGCTTTCAATCCATTTTCAAATTGGATCAACTCACCTGCTTGTGCTTTTGTAAGCCCGTAAATGCGAGCTACACCGTCACCTACAGTGAGTACAGTGCCAACTTCTTCTAATTGGGCATCCGTACGTGACTGAGAAAGCTGCTCGCGGAGGATTGCTGATATTTCTTCGGGTCTGATCTCTGCCATAAATGTTAATTCAAAATTGTAAGATTCAAGATTTAAAATTCTTTGATATAAGGATTCTCACTGAATTTTACTTTCAGTGATTTTAATTTACTTTTTACAGAGGCATCAATCTGGCGGTCACCTACATTCAAAATAAAGCCACCGATTAAATCTTTGTCAATTTTCTCTACAAGTTCAACTTGTTTTTTTGTACTTAACTTTTTCACAATCGCCTCAATCTCTTCCCTTAGTTTTTTATCTACAGCAACCGTAGTAGTCACTGTTGCTTTCTCTATCCTTTTGTATTCGTTGTAAGCGTTGTGAAATTCATGTGCGATGGCCGGTAAGAGTGGCTCACGGTTTTTTTTGGTGAGGATTTTTATAATTGAAAGTGTGAGCGGGTTTACTTTTCCTTTAAAAAGCGCCTCGAGTATATCTTTCTTTTTTTCGTGTTTGATGATCGGGCTCTTCAGCATGTTCAAAAACTCGCGATTGGTGCGGCATGCCTGATCAAACATTTGCATGTCATCATGCACCACCTCTAAAGTCTTTTGCTCAACCGCTAGACTAAGCAATGATTTTGCATACCTCGAAGCTACGCGCGAATCAGCCATGGTTAGTTAAGCTTGAGGTCTTTAATTAATGTTTCTGTCAATTCCTTCTGCGACTTGTCGTCGGAAAGATTTTTCTTGATCAGCTTCTCAGCAATTTCTAATGAGAATTGAGCTACTTGTGCTTTCACATCGCGCAAGGCGGCTTGCTTCTCTGTATTGATTACTGACTTTGCATCTTCGATAATTTTATCGGCTGTTTTCTTGGCGGTGGCTTGTGCTTCTTCCTGCAGGCGACTGCTTGCTGTGCGGGCATCACGTAAAATTTTGTCGCGCTCTTCGCGTGCTTCTTTCAACAACTTCTCGTTGTCAGATTTCAATGCAGCCATTTCCGTCTTTGCTTTCTCCGCCTGATCCAACGCTGTTTGAATTGACTCTTCGCGTTCTTTCAAGGAGCTAAGAATAGGTTTCCAGGCAAACTTGGCAAGCAAGAAAACCAAACCTAAAAAAGTGATCACTTGCCAGAAGAGAAGGCCAGTGCCGGGGGTTAGTAAATCCATAGTACTTTATTTAAAACCAGATTCTAATTGAGTTCATTTAGAAAAAAGAACTCGCCAGACCCATCGTCAAAGCAAGTTCTTTTAATCATCTAGCCCTTGAACGAAATCAAGAGACAAATTACTAGTGCAAACAGAGCAGCAACCTCAACCAGGGCAGCGATTACAAGCATCGCACCTTGAATTTTGCCAGAAGCTTCGGGCTGACGGGCCATCGCTTCCATAGCAGAACCACCGATGCGGCCTACACCGATACCCGCGCCAATTGCTGCGAGACCTGCGCCAATACCTGCGCCCATGATAGCGTAGCTGATGTCAAGAAGTAATGAAAACATAGAATTTATTGGTTAAGTGAAACAAAAAAACTTTTTAATGATGTTCATCTTCTGCAGTAGCCATCCCAATGTAAAGCGAAGTGAACAACGCAAACACGTATGCTTGAATCCCTGCCACCAGCAATTCAATCAAACTAATAAACAATACGACAAGCGAAGATCCTATGCCCACTAAGTAGCTATGAAAAATAAAACCCATGCAAATCAAACTCAAAATTACAATGTGCCCAGCAGTGATTGCCACAAACAAACGAATAGTTAATGCAAAAGGCTTAGTGAAGACACCTATTAATTCAACAGGCAACATGATAATTCTCATGTAAAGTGGTACACCGGGTGTCCAAAAAATATGTTTCCAATAGGCAGTATTTCCGCTGAAATTGGTGATCAAAAATGTAAGCACAGCCAACACTAATGTTACTGCAATATTTCCGGTCAGGTTAGCCGAGCCAGGAAGTAAGCCCAGCAAGTTGCCAAACAGAACAAAGAAGAACAACGTGAGAATGTAGGGTAAATATTTTTGATAGTGATGACCAATGTTTGGCTTCACGATTTCATCTCTTACAAATACAACGATAGGCTCGATAAATGACTGTAACCCTTTTGGTGCTTTGCCTGCATTGTTCTTGTAAGCTTTCGCAACAGACAAAAAAACGAGCAATAAAACAGCTGCATTTATGAAAAGCATCGCCACATTCTTGGTAACTGACAAATCCAATACTTTTTCATTGGTGGATGTCAAAAGAATATTTCGGCCTTCAAGCTTGTAGCCGTTGTATTCCACTTTATGGTGCCCTTCGTAGAAATGAGATGACGAAAAAATATCAAGACCTTTTTCAGAAGAATAAACAATAATAGGCAGTGGCAATACGAAATGACTGGTAAAATGCCATTGATGATCATCCAGCACGTGCTCAATGATGACTTCGTTAGCATTAAATTTTTCATGCTCTTTGCCATGGCTCGCTGCAGAATTTGAATCAGAGAGGCTTTGAACCTTAGCTGTATCCTGATGATTTTGTTCGGAATGCTGCGCCCAACCTGAATAACTAAAGACAGCAATAAAAAGAATGGTTAAAAAGGCCAAATTTGCTGTAAAGAAGGGCTTTTTCATCACTTTTGAGGTAGTCGTTTTTTATGCGACTGCAAAAGTAGAAATTATCCTTGCTCAAAAAAATGATTGGGAAAATTTTTGGGAATTATCGTCAATCCTGACCCAAAGGCTTTAACCCAATTTTTTAAAAAGAAACCCAACCTCCAGCCCCGTAAACAAAAGATAAGCCGCCATAAAGAGGATTGCATTGGTGTCAGACCCGGGTTTGTCAATATAAAGAAGGATAAAAATGAAAATGCCTCCCAACAGTAGCTTCAACACGATGGTGATCAAATAGTTTCTAATAAAATCTTCGCGATTTGTTCGTTGAATAAAAAAATAGACCAACCAAGTGACCATGGCGAGGACGGTCAAAATCAAAACCAAAAAAGAAGGGTTTGCAAATTGTACGGTGACAAGTCCTGTTGCAATAGTTAGTAATACGAGGACTCCTGTGAATACAACTAAATCCTTATTCATTGAGCGAGCGATAAAGTTTGTACATCATTCCTGCCAACGACACGAGCATTAATGTCAAAAGAAAAACAGGAAATTTGAATCCGAGGTATTTGTCTATTTTCAAACCTATCCAAGAACTCACTCCAATCACTAAAAGCAACTGTAAGCCCAGGTTGGAGTACTTCAAAAAATTATTAGGTGACTTTTCTTCTTTCAAAAGAATTTTGGATGCCGAATTAATTCATTCTCGCTTCCTGCTGCTGGGGTTTCATCCCATTCCCTGAGTCGGAAAACTTTATGTCTTTCACCGTACCCATTTTACATGTACCGTTAAAAATTGCACCAGGCTCAACAACAAGTTTTCCGGTGATGATGTCGCCATGAACGACAGCAGTTGATTTAAGTGCCAGCATTTCGCTGATATCAACTTTGCCATTTACTTCGCCTTCAATGTCTGCATTTTGCGCTGAGATATTTCCCTCCACATGACTACCTGCGCCAAGTGCTATTTTGGATTTGGATTTTATATTGCCGTTGACACGGCCTTCGATACGAATATTGCCGTAGGTTTCGATATTGCCTTCGAGCACAGTTCCTTTACCGATTACATTGCTGCTGTTGCTGATCTCATCGGCCGCGCGCTTTTGTTCTTTGGATGTTAACATGGCTACGTTAGTTTTTGAAGTTTAAAAAGTTACAAATTCTTCAGGATTAAGAGAGTTGCCATTGTACCACATTTCGAAATGGAGATGAGGTCCATCGGTCATCTCTCCACTGTTGCCAACTATAGAGATGATATCGCCTGCATTAACAAAGCTACCAACTTTTTTTAACAAACCTGCATTGTGCTTGTAGACGCTTACCAGACTTCCTTGGTGTTGTATGGCGATGACGTACCCTGCATCCTGTGTCCAGCTGGCCATCACTACCGTACCATCAGCCACGCACTTTACAGGCTCATTGGTTTTGGCAACAATGTCAACACCGTAATGTCCTTTTTTGCTATCATACTTATCACTGATGAATCCGGTGATTGGTGTAAAGAAAAATACCTCCTGGAGTTCGCGGTATTTACTTTTCAAAGACACAAAAGAATACTGGGATTGTTCAAAATCTTTCCTGAATTGTGAATCAGCCGGAGCGAGCTTCATTCCTGCTACAGTTTTCACCGGCTCAGTAGAAGCTTTTAGCACTTTGGCAGGATCAACAAATCCGCTGGAAGTATCACCTCGAAGAATCCGTTGAAAATTTTGAATAAATTTTTCTTTCCGGTCTTCCTCTATGGCCAGGGAATCAAGGCGTTGTGCAAGTTGGATCAGCTGCTTCTTTTGAGCCGCCTGTTCAAACTTTGGATCAAACCATTTGGCCAACAATGTCTTTGATAAAAAAAGACTGGATATAAAAACGAACAGGAAAAGGGCAGTGGATATTACTAATAGCTTGGCATAGGTAAACGAGACGGTGGTCTTCTCCGCCAGGTTCTCCTCGTTGCGTACCACCAGTTGGTAGCGAACTGTAAGTCGATCTGATAACGTCTTTTTAGCCTTCAACTATTCTGAAAAATTTTACAAAATTAGACATATTAATCATATCCCTAAATACCCTCAGCTAAATTGGATTTGTCAAGCGCTGAAAATCTTTGAATCACAATAGTTTTCCTAGCTGATCGTTCAAAATAATTACCTGATATTTGAAGCTGGGTGTGATCAAAATCCGAAACTTATATAGCTTTCTTTTGTTGCTGGTTCTTCTGGCGGGGTGCTCTATTGAGCAGAATTCAGTCACCAGCAATTTCTTTCACAACATGACCGCTCATTTCAACGGATACTTCTATGCAAAAGAAGGAGCCCTGGAAGTAGAGAAACTGATTTTAAAAAGCCTGGATGATGATCACAATAAAATCCTATTGCTCTATCCCCGTCTGGATACAGTACTGGCAAAGAGTTACAAAAAAGATACCGAAGAGATCATCAAAATGGCTTCTAAGTCTATTCAGTACCATCCCAACAGTCGATGGGTAGACGATAATTATCTCATGGTTGGTCTGGCTCGCCTTTACTCTTGCGATTACCAGAATGCCATCCTCACTTTTAAGTACGTCAATACAAAAAGCAAGGATCTTAATTTGCGCCATGCTGCTTTGCTCGGCTTAGTTCGCACTTTCACCGAGATGGGTGATTACGATCGAGCTGAAGAAGCATTTCATTTTCTGGAAAAAGAAAAGCTGAGTCGCACTAATCAAAAAAAATTGTACCTGGAGAAAGCCAACTACTATCAAGTCCGAAACGATTATGATAATATGGTAAACAACCTTTCAAAGGCAGACACGCTATTGACACGAAAGGATCGCAAGGGCAGAATCTATTTCATAGTGGGGCAGGTTTATCAAAAGCTTGGATTTAACTCTGAAGCCTATAATTTTTATAAAAAATGTTTGGCGACCAACCCGGAATACGAAATTGATTTCTTTGCAAGATTGAACATGGCGCAGGTTGCACAATTAGGCAATAAACGAGACGAACGGCTGGTGCGAAAACAATTCGCCAAACTTTTGAAGGACACTAAAAACCAGGATTTCAAAGACAAAATCTATTTTGAGCTGGGCGAGTTTGAAAGAAAGCAAAACAATCTAAATGAGGCTATAAAGGATTACAAACTTTCTGCCCATGCTGGAAAAAACAAACGAGTGCAAGGGATGGCATTTCTTCGAGTCGGTCAAATCGATTTCGATTCATTGAAGAAATATAAACTGGCTAAATCCTACTATGATAGTGCGGTGGGTGCCTTGCCTAAGGATTTTGAAAATTTGGACGCTATTAAAAAGCGTCAATCTATTTTGGGCGAATTTGTAAAGTACACGGAAGCGATTACGATCAATGATAGTTTGCTTTTTCTTGCGTCGATGGATACGGCAATGGTGCGCCATCGATTGGATTCGATCATGAATAAGGACGCTAAGAATGCCGCTTCAGCAAAAAAGAAAAAGAAAAAAGTAAGAACCCAAGATAACATACCAACGACCGTCTCGTCGCTCAGTGCAAACACTAATGAAGATCCTAATACAAGCAATTGGTATTTCGGCAGCCCGGATTTAGTTGCGGCAGGGCAAAACGAATTTCAACGTATTTGGGGATCGATTACTCTTGAAGATAATTGGCGAAGGTCAAACCGCTCAACAGCCTTGAATGACCCATCTGTAGCTCAGCAGGCTACCGACAAACAAAAACCTGAAATCAAGGAGCCAAAGAAGGAAGTCAAGGAAGATGTGATCGGAAAAATTATTTCACAATTACCTAAAACGGAGGAACAGAAGAAAGCAGCGCTTTCCAAAATTGAGGATGCCTATTTTCATTTGGGCGATCTCTATTATTTCAATCTTAATGAAAAGGGTAATGCCGCTGAATCATATGAAAAGTTATTGGATCGTTTCCCTCAATCGGAACACATGCCTGAAGTACTTTATAAATTATATTTAATTCATAAAGAGAAAAATGATGATTTGGCCGAAGGTTATGCTCAACGACTTCAGCGTGATTACCACACCTCCACGTTTGCCCGAATTCTTATCAATCCGGATTACATAAAAGAAACGACGGCGTTGGCGGAGAAGCAGAAGCTAATCTATAAAGATGCTTACGTTTTATATCAGCAGAACAATTTAAAACCTGCCATGGAAAAAATAAACGAAGCTTTGGCTGCGGGTGAAACCAATTTTGCACCTCAATTGGAATTTCTAAAAATTCTTATCATGGGAAGAACCGAAGATGTTGCCAAGTATCAATATGAATTGGGTGAGTTCATTAAAAAATATCCGAAAGAACCTTTGAAGAATTATGCAGAGCAACTGGTTGCTTCGTCAAAAACATTTCTTGAAAAAGTTGAAAAAGCAAAAGGGATTCAATTTAGTAATGATCTAGCCGTCCCCCACTTTTTTATAGTGGTTTATAACTCTGTTGATCGCTTAACTAATCCAGTGGTAGATGCATTGGAAAAATTCAACAAAACAGAATTTGCTGAGTTAAAATTGACAACAAGCAACCTCGGGCTTGATGAAAAGACTCTTACTATGTGTGTGGAATTCCCCGATCGCGAGTCGGTAATGGGATACTATTACAAATTCCTCGCCCAAGTAGCTACCACCAGGCCGTTTTCTGATTATAAATTCTATAATTTTGTAATTACCAAAGATAATTTTCAGATTTTCTATCGAACCAAATCACTGGATGAGTACCTCACCTTCTTCGACAAAAACTATCAAAAGTAAAATCAACGCTTTATTGCGCCAACGGAAACCTTGGATACCCAAAGCGATCAAGTATATATGGATTGGTTTTCTGGTTTTTATTCTTGGGTTACCGGTTTACGTCTTCACGGTAAACATTGATTTGTTTGGCCTTTATGGTGGCATGCCAAGCCTTCGAGAAATTGAAAATCCGAAAAATGATTTGTCATCGGAAATTCTATCAGCCGATGGCGTTTCACTTGGTCATTACTTTCGCTACAACCGAAGTCAGGTTGATTACAGTGAACTTTCGCCCGAGTTGATAAACACGTTATTGATTTCGGAAGACCATCGATTCTACCAGCACTCTGGTCTGGACTTATTAGCTTTTTTTCGTGTGATCAAAGGCCTACTCACTTTCAGTAAGCTAGGTGGAGGAAGTACCTTGACTCAGCAGCTTGCAAAGAATCTTTACACTCTAAACCCTGACAAAAGTTTGGATGGCCCGCTGGCAAAGTTGGGTAGCCTGCCCAGGCGTGTCATTCAAAAAACAAAAGAATGGATCATCTCGATAAATCTTGAAGAGAATTTTACGAAAGAAGAGATCATTGCCATGTACCTGAACACCTCCAATTTTAGTAGCAATGCATTTGGAATTAAAGTCGCAGCCGAAACTTATTTTAACAAACAACCCGATAGCCTCAATCTGCAAGAGTCGGCCATTTTAGTGGGCATGTTGCAGGCCCCTTCACTTTTCAATCCGAAGCGAAATCCTAAAAATGCTTTGCAAAAACGAAACGAGGTATTGTTAAAAGTTTACCGTCAAGGGTATAAAATCAAAACCGAACAACAATTTGATTCAATCAAGGCATTACCTATTGAATTGAAGTACAGTGTTGAAAACCAGAACGAAGGGCTGGCCACCTATTTTAGAACGGTTTTGGGCAATTATTTATTGAACTATTGCAACAGCAGAGGCATTGACCTCTACAATTCGGGGTTGAAAATTTACACTACGCTTGATAGTAAGCTTCAGCGGTATGCCGAAGAAGCTGTAGCCGAACACATGAAGCCTTTACAAGAACAATTTTATAAAGAATGGAAACTGCGAGGGCGAAATCCGTGGGTGGATGAAGAAGGTCTTGAAATAAAAGATTTCTTAGCGAAGCGCATTCGACAAACTGATGCATATAGGGCATATGCCGAGAAATATGGAGAAAACTCGGATTCCCTTCAGATCATGTTGAAGAAGAAAAAGCCAATGACCGTTTTCTCATGGAAAGGTGAGCGAGACACGTTGTTCAGCAGTTATGATTCACTATATTATTACAAGCAATTTTTGCAGACTGGCATGATGGCTATGGACCCGATCAGTGGGCACATCAAAGCATGGGTAGGTGGTATCGATCATAAATTTTTTAAGTTCGATCACGTGCGCCAGCAAAAGAGACAAGCGGGCTCCACGTTTAAGCCATTTGTTTATGGACTGGCGATGGAATCAGACTACTCGCCATTTTACACCTTACGCGATATCTCACCCCAACTTAAAGATCCAGGGCTACCTCCATGGTTTCCTGATAATTCTGAACCACCTTTTAAAGGAACTGGCAAAACGATGACCATTCGTCAGGCGATGGCAAGATCTGTTAATTCTATTACTGCACAAATGATGCAAGCACTGGGCAGGGAAAATGTAGTAGAGTTTGCTCATCGGGTTGGCATTGAGAGCAAACTTGATCCCGTATGGTCTTTATGTCTTGGTGTAAGCGATGTGTCACTATATGAAATGGTAGGTGCCTATTGCACATTCGTGAATGGAGGAATTAACACTAAACCATTTTTTATCACGCGTATTGAAGACAAGAACGGAAACATAATTGAAAACTTCGTGCCTAAAACTAAAGAAGCTATTAGTGAACAGACAGCCTACAAAATGGTATTTATGCTCAAAGGCGGCGTGGAAGAAAGTGGTGGCACATCAATAGGGCTTCCTTATGAGCTTAAAAAAGACAACGAGATTGGCGGTAAAACCGGCACGACCAATGACGCATCAGATGGATGGTACATCGGCGTCACTCATGATTTAGTGACAGGCATTTGGGTAGGTGGCGATGAACGTGCTATACACTTTCCTTCGTGGGTGATGGGGCAAGGCGCGAGTAGCGCCAGACCTATTTGGGCGAAGTTCATGACCAAGGTATATGGCGACCCAACGACGGGCATTACAAAAGGGCAGTTTAAAAGACCGTCATCAGGTCTTGACATTTCGCTTGATCGATACAGGGAGCCTTCCGATTCGGTGAAAGTGAAGGACTTTGAACCAGAGGATATAAAGAATTAATATGGATTGCCGGTCAGTAAAAGTTATTGACATTCAAAAAATACTCTGAAGGCATATCCAGTAATGTTTTCTCCCATCGTTCGCCTCCCGAAACAGGTAAGTAAAAAACCGTTGGATAAGGCTTCCCATCTTTCATTGCTGGAAGAAACCTGGATTGATGTCGTTCTATGGATTTCAATACTCGCTCGTCCGTAGCTGGATCAACCGATCGAGCAATCGAAATTTTTAAAACCTGCCCATGTTCGTCGATCTTAATTTTAACTAGAGCCAAGTAATTTTCTGGAACGTCCGCATCCATTAATAATCTTAGCAAAGATTTAATACCTCCCGGATAAGTAACATTTCTCTGAAAGGACGCAGGGTAAGTAATTTGCGTTTCAAAGTATTGACTCACGCTCGTAAATGCTCCTTTGTCAAAGATCAATAACACTGTGTTAATCTCATTTACTGACAAAATCATTTCCTTCGTTGTATTGAGTTCGACCGAATCGTTTTTTGTAAAGTGTGTTCTGCTCTGAAGTTTCCCATTCTTATAGTATTCGACATCAGTTTTAATTTTTTTTAAGTCTTGGTATACCCATGTACCCGATCTTTTTCCATTCTGGAATTCACCGCTAAACGTTCCTTGCTTTAGGTAATAATCAAAAAAGTAAAAATAGTGTAACGTGAATTTACCTGTACCCTTCGCGACTTCATATTCCTTTTTGTCATTTACCAGTTGCCAGATTACAAAATCATCATCCGAAAATTCAATGGTAGATTTGATCGACTGATCCTCGAAATGTTCAGTTTGAAGTCCTCTTTTCTTTCCATGGACATAGTAGCCCTCTGCAATAAGTTTATTGTCTTTGTTATAATCTTGGTAAACGCCATCAAACACCATTTCTTGCAAATCAAAATAGGCCTCTCTTCGTATAAACGATTTTTCAGGAGTGGTTAATTCCCAATTCATGTTATAATGGAACGCGACCTTAATGGGCTCTGAAGCAATACGCCCAGATTGTCCATAGAGGTTAATGCTTCCACATACAGTAATCAATAAAAAAAGGATCAGAAAGTTTTTCAAGTGACTTAAGTTAGATGCATTCCTATTCAAAAATGAAAGAAATTTTCAGAAATAGAAAGTGATGTAAAATAAGCTAAATGAACTAAATCTTTTTGAATTTATATTTTTATCGAAATTGCATTGATGATTAGCCCAGATAAGTTAAAAGCGACCGTTTCTAATCTTCCAGATTCCCCTGGGGTATATCGGTACTACAACGAAGAGGACACTTTAATTTATGTGGGTAAGGCCAAGAGCTTGAAGAAACGCGTAAGTAGCTATTTTAATAAACAATCGCAATACAATCGTAAAACAGAAAAGCTCATCTCTGAAATCGCTAAGATTGAATTTACACTGGCCAACACCGAGTTTGACGCGCTGTTGATGGAAAACAATTTCATTAAACAAAATCAGCCGAAATACAATATCCTTCTCAAAGACGATAAGACATTTCCGTATCTCTGCATTCTCAAAGAACCATTCCCTCGAATTATTTCGACCCGAAAATATATTCCTAAACAGGGCGAGTACTTTGGCCCATACAGCAGCGTCGTATCAATGAAAAGTGTGTTGGACTTGGTTCGCCAATTGTACTCGATCAGAACGTGTTCGTTGTTGCTTTCGGAAGAAAATATTCAACAAAAAAAATTTAAAGTTTGTCTGGAATTTCATATTGGCAATTGCAAAGGACCATGTGAAGGACTCCAAGACGAAAAGAGTTACCTGGAAGAAATTGCCCAGGCACGAAATATTTTAAAAGGCAACCTCAGTATTGTGGAAGAGACATTCGCACTTCGGATGAAAGACGCCTCTGAAAAAATGGAATTTGAAAAAGCTGGGCTTTACAAACACAAGTTAGATTTACTTGAAAAATTCCAATCAAAGTCATTAGTGGTTAATCGCAAACTTACCAACATCGATGTGATCACCATTACGAGCACAGAGACTGAAGCTTTTCTTAATTATCTACAAATCAAAGAAGGAGCTATTGTCTTTTCTAAGAACACTGAAGTGAGGAAGAAATTAGAAGAGACCAACGAAGAAATTTTAAACCTGGCGGTAGCGGAATTAAGAAATGTTTACCATAGCACTAACCCTGAGGTGTATACCAATATTCCTCTTTCTTTAAAGTCGGATGACTTTGAAAACGTAGTGCCTCAAATCGGAGACAAGAAGAAACTTGTGGACCTGTCGTTGAAAAATGCTTTATACTTAAAGCGCGAAAAAGAAATTGAAAAAGAATCACGAAAGTCAAAGAAGAACGAGGTTCTCACTATTCTTCAGGAAAACTTGCGCTTGGTGCAACTTCCTAAAATCATTGAATGCTTTGACAACTCCAATTTTCAGGGGACCAACCCCGTGGCTTCTATGGTGCGATTTGTTGATGGTAAGCCAGACAAGAGAGGATATAGGCATTTCAACATCAAAACGGTAATTGGGCCCGATGATTTTGCTTCTATGAAAGAAATTGTATCGCGTAGATACAAGCGCATTATGGAAGAGCAGGGCGAATATCCAAGCTTGATTATTGTGGACGGAGGCAAAGGTCAGCTAAGCAGCGCCTGCGAGGCATTGAAAGAATTAGGGCTTTATGGAAAAATCCCGATCGTGGGCATCGCGAAAAAACTGGAAGAAATTTACTATCCAGACGATCCGCTTCCATTGCTCATTAGCAAAAAGTCATCAGGGCTTTTTCTTATCCAGCAAATCCGAGATGAGGCTCACCGTTTTGCGATTACCTTCCACAGGCTTAAGCGAAGTAAAAATACGTTCGTTACTGAATTGGAAAATATTTCAGGTATTGGCAAAAAGACAGCAGACAAGCTACTGGCTCATTTCAAATCGGTAAAAAAAATAAAAGAAGCTTCGAAAGAAGAATTGGTGGAACTGATTGGAGCAAAGGCAGCTGAGAAAATTAAGACGCTCGCATGATTCAAAGCATCAAGAACCGGGTTTTTCCAAATACCACTTCACGGTTTTCTGAATGCCTGAGTCGAAGTTTTCTTCAGCTTTCCATTTTAGCTCCGTTTCAATTTTAGTCGCATCGATGGCGTAACGCTTATCGTGACCGGCACGGTCTTGCACGTAGGTGATCAATTCACTATAAGACTTTCCGTCTTTTCTTGGTTTTAGCTGATCAAGAATAGAACAAACAGTTTTAGCAATCTGGTTGTTGTTACGTTCATTGCGACCTCCAACATTATAGGTTTCTCCGGCTCGTCCATTTCGGAAAGCAAGATCAATTCCCTTTACGTGATCCATTACATACAACCAGTCCCTCACATTTTTCCCGTCACCATAAATAGGAATTGATTTTTCTGCGAGGGCCGTGCGAATGATCGTAGGGATTAATTTTTCATTGTTTTGTTTTGGACCGTAATTGTTGGAGCAGTTCGTCGTAACAACATTCATCCCATAGGTGTGGAAATAGCTTCTAACGATCATGTCGCTGCTCGCCTTTGAAGCTGAGTAAGGACTATTGGGAGCATAAGGCGTTTCTTCCGTGAAGAGCCCGGTCTCTCCAAGGCTTCCATAAACTTCATCAGTAGAGATGTGAAGAAAACGATTTTTTTCTTTGCCTGCTTTGAACTTGAATGAAGCTTCCATCCAATTTCTGCGTGCTACATCCAATACTGTGAATGTGCCCAAGACATTGGTTCGAATAAAAGCTTCGGGGCCTGCGATTGAATTATCTACATGAGACTCGGCCGCAAAATGAATTACACCTGAAATTTCATGTTGTTCAAATATTTTTTCAAGTAAAGGCCTATCTAAAATATCACCTTTAATAAAAATATGCCGAGGATTGCCTTCATTTTCCTTCAGATTATTCAAATCACCGGCATAGGTAAGAGCATCAAGGTTTACAACTTGAAGATCTTTGTATTGGCTTAAAAACCAATTTACAAAGTTTGAACCTATAAAACCTGCCCCTCCTGTAACTAAAATTGATTTCATTGTCCTTAAAAATTAAAATTTGCGTCTTTCAGTTTCGGATGTTTTTTATCACGTTCTGAGACAGTAATTTGATCCGCTGAAATTTTCCAATCGATATTCAGGTCCGGATCGTTGAATAAAATTCCGCCCTCAAGTTCTGGATAGTGAAAATCATCTGTTTTATAAAGTATCTCGGCACTCTCGCTCAAAACGACAAAGCTGTGCGCAAAACCTCTGGGAACAAGAAACTGTTGGTTTTTTTCAGCCGTCATTTCAAGCTGGAAAATTTTTCCAAATGTGTTTTTTTCTTTTCGTAAATCCAAAACAACATCCAAGATAGTACCTGAGAGTACTCGCACCATCTTTGTTTGAGCATGTGGGGAATTCTGATAATGAAGGCCTCGTAAAACACCACGCATGGAGCGAGACTGATTGTCCTGAACAAACCGGATATCAATACCCAACGATTTTAAATCTCTATAGTTATAGGTCTCAGAAAAATATCCACGAGAATCTCCTATCCTGAAAGTCTCGATTATGAACAAGTCATCAAACCCGGTCTCAATTAGTTTTACTTTGCTCATGCAAGATATTTTTCGTTGGCAATTTTCATTAAATATTGACCATACTGGTTTTTGCTTAGTGGCTTAGCCAATTCCAATAATTGCTCTTTGGAAATATAACCTTTGTGAAAAGCTATTTCTTCGAGGCACGCGATCTTTAATCCTTGTCGTTCCTCTATCGACTCAACAAAGGTAGAAGCCCGCAGCAACGACTCATGCGTTCCGGTGTCTAGCCACGCCATGCCCCTGCCCAATAATTTTACCTGAAGCACGCCATCTTGCAAATAACTTTTATTCAAATCAGTAATTTCCAGCTCTCCTCTCGGTGAAGGCTTAATCATCTTAGAACGAGTCACTACACTGTTATCATAAAAATACAAGCCAGTTACTGCGTAGTTTGATTTGGGAGTTTTTGGTTTCTCTTCTATGGAAATTACTTTTCCTGTCTTATCAAACTCAACTACTCCATACCGATCGGGATCATTTACATAGTATCCAAAAACGGCTGCCCCACTTTTTATTTGACTAGCATCTTCTAACATAGTAGAAAAATTGTAGCCATAAAAAATATTGTCACCTAACACCAAGCAAACAGAATCATTTCCAATAAAAGTCTCACCAATTATAAAGGCCTGCGCCAATCCATCAGGTGAAGGCTGCACACGATATTCCAGTTTCAATCCAAATTGACTCCCATCTCCTAATAAATTTTGAAATAGAATTTGTTCATGAGGCGTGGTGATAATTAATATTTCTCGGATGTTCGACAACATCAGTACTGACAATGGATAATAAATCATGGGCTTGTCGTAAATCGGCAACAACTGTTTCGACACTGATTTGGTAAGTGGATAAAGTCGTGTGCCTGAACCTCCTGCTAAAACAATTCCTTTCATGTGCTAATATTTATTTTACAATGGTCACATGGAATGCCCATGCTGATTATCATTTCTTCGTGTGAACGCAGTACTTGGGCATTTCATATTACTGATTTTTTTTTGCCTGATTTCATGAGCCAGTTCAATAGAAGGTTTGGCGTCTTTTAATCCAAATCCTCGCCCAGCAAGGATTTCCTTATAACTATTCGTGTGTAATTCGGTGAACCCATCACTGAATTCAATTTCCTTTCCATTCATTTTCAACGAGCGGTAAGTTCGCTTGCCCTTTGTTTTCGCTTCATCGGGAAGATGATTTTCATTGATGCTAAGTTTCCAATGAACGTTTGCTTTTTGTAATTCAAGAAACCCCGACGCCGAATCAGCTTCGTATGATTTTATTTGTAAGCTTTTTACACTTCCAAAAACCCAAAGTAACATGTCAAAAAAATGAATGCCAATGTTGGTAGCAATGCCTCCTGATTTTTGCTCATCTCCTTTCCAGCTATGATGATACCATTTTCCACGGGACGTGATATAATCCAGATCAACATCAAACACTTTTCCTACCGGAGCAGCTTCTACTTCCTTCTTCAGTTGAATAATATTAGGATGAAGCCGCAATTGAAGAATAGTAAAGACTTTTTTTCCGGTTTCCTTCTCGATTTCCTCAAGTGCCTCAACATTCCAGGGATTTAGTACCAGTGGCTTTTCACATATAGCATCGGCATGATGGCGCAAGGCAAACCGGATATGTGAATCATGCAAGTAATTGGGAGAGCAAATGCTCACATAATCAATATTCTGACCCAATCTTTTTAATTTATCAAGATGGCGATCAAAGCGCTCAAACTCAGTAAAAAAATCAGCTTTCGGAAAATACGAATCCATGATTCCTACACTATCAAATTTATCCAGTGCAGCCATTAAATTATTTCCCGTATCTCTGATTGCTTGTAGATGCCTGGGGGCGATGTATCCTGCTACTCCAATTAAAGCAAAATTTTTCATTTGATCTTTTTTACTGTTCCTTCTTTCAATGAATACTTTTCGCCACTCTCAATACAAACAGCTTCTCCCTTTTTATCGAAGTTCAATTTGTAACCATACTCACTCATCCATCCCGTTTGCTTTGCAGGGTTGCCCATCACAAGGGCATAACTAGGAACATTTTTTGTAACAACCGCTCCCGCGCCGATAAAAGCATACTCTCCAATATCGTGTCCACAAACAATCGTCGCGTTGGCACCAATGGAAGCACCTTTTTTAACAACAGTTTTAGCGTATTGATTTTTTCTATTGACAGCACTACGAGGATTCGTGACGTTCGTAAAAACCATGGATGGTCCCAGGAACACATCATCTTCGCAAACCACACCTGCGTAAATTGAAACATTGTTCTGCACTTTCACATTTTTACCTAGTACCACTTCGGGTGAGATCACAACGTTTTGCCCAATATTGCATTGCTCACCGATGATACAATTAGGCATGATGTGTGAGAAGTGCCAGATTTTTGTTCCTGCTCCAATCTCGCAGCCATCATCGATTACAGCCGTTGGGTGAGCAAAATATTTTTTCTCGTCAGGCATTATACTCTTTAATGACTTGACAAATGTAAGATAATTCGTCTTCCGTCATCTCTGTGTGAATAGGAAGTGAGAGCACGGTTTTAGAAAGTTTTTCAGTTACTGGGAACGCACCTTCCCCAAACCCTTCTTGACGATACGCCTTTTGCAAATGCAACGGAATGTGATAATAAATCATCGATGGCACGTTCTTGTCAGCTAGATATTTTTTGAACTGGTCGCGGTCAATGTTTTTTGTTTTTATGGTGTATTGATGAAAGACATGAGTTGAGTTTACCGAACGAAATGGAATTTCAATGCCAGGCACATCGGCTAAATGCTTATCGTAGTAGCTGGCAACTTCATTTCTCTTCCGCGTATAATCATCCAAGTATTTTAATTTGACCTGAAGGATAGCTGCTTGTAAAGTGTCGAGGCGGCTGTTCACCCCAACAATGTCATGTTGATATTTAATTTTTTGTCCGTGACTGGAGATCATCTTCATCTTTTCTGAAAGGGCCAGATCGTTTGTAAAAATTGCTCCTCCATCTCCAAAGCAGCCAAGATTTTTGGATGGGAAAAAAGAAGTGCAACCAATGACACCCATGGTGCCGGCACGTTTCGTGGTGCCATTCGAAAACGTATAATCTGCCCCGAGCGCTTGTGCTAAATCTTCGATCACAGAGAGATTATGCTTTTCTGCAATTTCCATGATCGGCTGCATGTCAGCACACTGACCGTACAAATGAACAGGAACAATGGCTTTTGTTTTTTTTGTGATCTTGTCTTGGATCTGGTTAACATCGATGTTGAAAGTTTTAGCATCAACATCAGTGAAAACTGGAATTAAACCAAGTAGAGCGATCACCTCAGCTGTAGCTACATACGTATGAACAGGCAAGACCACTTCGTCTCCAGCCTTCAAGCCTATTGCCATCATAGCTATTTGTAATGCGTCCGTGCCGTTGGCACATGGAATAACTTTTACATCCTGATTATACCTTGAAAGTGCTTCGGCAAAAGTTTTGACTTGTGGGCCTTGAATGAAGGCGGTTGACAACAACACACCTTGAATAGCAGCATCGATTTCATCTTTTATACGCAGGTATTGCTCCTGCAAGTCAACCATTTTTATTTCCTTCATTGTTATCGTTGGCCTAAGCTTTAGCTAATTTCTGTTGCCATCGCCATGCATCTTTCAATGCATCCTCTAATTTTAATTTAGTTTGCCAACCCAATAGTTTTTTTGCCTTCGCCGGATTGGCATAAACTTTTTCAATATCACCCGGCCTGCGAGGCCCTACTTCATAGTTCAATTTTACTTCTGTTACTTCAATAAATTTCTTCACCAAACCTAAAACTGATACACCCTCACCAGTGCCGAGATTAAATGCTTCAATACGGCTAGGCATATTTCCGATCTTGTCAACAGCACTCACATGGGCATGAGCTAAGTCAGAAACATGAATATAGTCGCGGACGCAACTTCCATCAGGGGTGTTATAATCGCTGCCAAATACAGTAAGTTTCTCTCGAAGACCAATGGCAGTTTGTGTCACAAAGGGAACAAGGTTATTGGGAATTCCTATCGGCATCTCCCCAATCAATGATGAAGGATGAGCACCGATAGGATTAAAATAGCGAAGGGAAACAACCCTTAAGTTTTTGTTGGCGAGCACCTCATCTTCTAACAAACGTTCACACATCTGCTTGGTTGCACCATAGGGAGACTCTGCCTTTTTGAACGGAGCCATCTCGTCCACAGGAATTACATCAGGTTGGCCATACACTGTGCATGACGATGAAAAAATAAACTCATTCACACCAAACTTCTTCATGATGCGAAGCAGCTCAATCATTGAACGTAAATTGTTGTCATAATAAGCCAAAGGTTCTCTCACCGACTCTCCAACAGATTTGTATGCCGCAAAATGAATAACACTATCAAATTTATTTTGACTGAATAATTTTTCAAGAAATTGCATATCCCTGCAATCACCTTCAAAAAAAACAGGTTTCTTTCCAGTAATCCTTTCGATTCCCTCCAATAAAGTCTTATCACTTTTTGAAAAGTCGTCAATCAACACCGTGTCATAACCCAATTGAATTAATTCCACAGCGGTATGAGCACCAATGTATCCAGCACCTCCGGTTAGTAATATTCTCTTTTTGTCACTCATTTATAACCGGGCTGTCACCAATGATTTGTCTAAAAAGCCTTTTACATCATAAACTATCGCATTGGGCTCTTTCACTTGATTCAAATCGAGCGAGGAAAATTCTTTATGACCCACTGCCAGCACAATGGCGTGGTATTTCTTCGAAATACTTTTAACAAGTTCAAGATTGTATTCATGCTTCACTTCTTCCCCATCAGCATGGGGATCGTAAATGTCTACTTGTGTTCCGAAACTGACCAATTCACGAACAACATCCACCACTTTGCTATTACGGATATCCGGACAATTTTCCTTGAACGTGAGGCCTAATACCAAAACTTTTCCATCATGAATAGGTAGTTGATTTTTCGCCATCAACTTAATCACATCGTTGGCAATGTAAATTGGCATGTTATCGTTAATCTTTCGACCGGATAAAATTACTTCGGGATGATAGCCCAGGCTCTCTGCTTTATAGGTGAGGTAATAGGGATCAACCCCGATGCAATGGCCACCAACTAGTCCTGGCTTGAAGGGAAGGAAATTCCATTTCGTCCCAGCCGCTTCTAGTACTTCATGGGTATCGATACCGACTCGTTGAAATATTAACGCCAACTCATTTACAAAAGCAATATTGAGATCACGCTGCGAATTTTCAATCACCTTCGCTGCTTCTGCTACTTTTATTGAAGATGCCTTGTGCGTGCCTGCTTTGATAATCTTTTTGTAAAGCTGATCAACCCTATCCGCTACCTCAGGTGTGCTTCCGCTCGTAACTTTTTTAATATTTGGCAATCGATGTTCTTTGTCACCCGGATTGATTCTCTCCGGTGAATAGCCGGCAAAAAAATCTTTGTTGAATTTTAATCCGCTTTCTGATTCTAAAATCGGAACACAAACTTCTTCGGTACAACCTGGAAAGACTGTTGATTCATAGATTACGATGTCTCCTTTTTTTAAAACGGCTCCTATCGTTTTACTTGCCGATTTTAATGGGCCCAAATCAGGAACATGATATTCATCCACTGGTGTTGGGACGGTTATGATAAAATGATTTACAGATTCTAAATCATTAACATCAGAAGAAAAAATCAGATGTCTCGCCGATTTTAGTTCTTCTTTATCAACTTCCAGGGTACGGTCAATTCCTTTTTTCAATTCATCAACTCGCGATTGATTAATATCAAATCCCACCACTTCCATTATTTTTCCAAATTCCACGGCAAGGGGCAATCCTACATAACCTAACCCTATGATTCCGATTTTTTCCATGCCAACTTATTTTTTTATTTGATAGTAATCCAAATACCAATCAACAAATTTTCCAATTCCGACCTCGATCGGAGTTGAGGGTTTAAAACCTACATCGTTTATCAAGTCATCAACATTGGAATACGTTTCCGTTACTTCCCCATCCTGCATAGGCAGGAAATTCTTAATAGCCTTCTTGCCCAATTTTTGTTCAAGAATTTCTATATAGTACATCAATTCAACAGGCTTTGTATTGCCAATATTATAAAGTCGATAAGGGGCAAAACTTGTTGCTGGATCTGGATGAAGCGCATCCCATTGAGGATTGCCTTCTGCCACTTTCGGTATTAATCTTGAAATACCTTCTACAATATCGTCAACGTAAGTAAAGTCGCGTCTCATTTTGCCATGGTTGAAAACATCAATGGGCTTTCCTTCTAAAATGGATTTGGTAAAAATAAACAGGGCCATATCAGGTCTTCCATAAGGACCATAGACATTAAAAAAACGTAGGCCGGTCGTGGGGATTTTATAAAGTACTGAATAAGTATGGGCCATCAACTCATTTGATTTCTTTGTGGCCGCATAAAGCGAAATTGGGTGATCAACGTTTTGGTGAACAGAAAAAGGCATCTGTTTATTTGCGCCATATACTGAACTTGATGAAGCATAAATCAGATGAGCTGGCCGATGATGACGACAACCTTCAAGAACATTTAAGAATCCATGAACGTTACTTTCAATATAGGCATGGGGATTTTGAATGGAGTAGCGCAAGCCAGCTTGGGCAGCCAGGTTGACTACGTAATCAAATTTAAAATCTGAAAATATTTTCTCGACACATGAGCGATCATGCAAGCTCCCCCTCACAAAAGTAAACTCTGAATCCTTCTGTAAAACTCTAAGTCTCGATTCCTTGAGGGTCACATCATAGTAATCATTGAGGTTATCTAGTCCGACAACACTGTAACCTTGAGTCAAAAGCTTTTGTGAAAGATGAAAGCCGATGAACCCGGCAGAACCTGTAATAAGAGCAAGTTTGGAAAGCATTCTGGTAAATTAAAAGTAGGTAAAAATACTACAATCGCTTGATTGGGGATAATGTGGGCTTGGTGTTTGCGACTGAAATAATTCCTCACCCACCACTATTGGCCGACTTTGCCTTCTCTTCCAATATGCGTTCGGCCTCGTAAAGTTTGGCATATTTGTAAAAGGTGTGGTTAGCCTCGGCCATGGCTACCATTAGCCCCTCGAAGCCATCAAAGATACCTTGCTTGATAATATAGCTCTTGAAAAAAGTAAAACTTGAATGGGTAATTATTTTAAATACTGAACTAGATAGTTTCCCTACATTTTCTTTGGCAAAAATATCAGAATAGGATTGAATTTTCTGGAGCGCTTCGTGTGAGTCTCTATAGGCTTCATGCAAAATATCACCTTTTAGATGCATTGGTTTGAGCTTAGGCTTTAGAACTATCTTATCATGAGGATTATTGCCACCCCACCAACCCGCGTGTTTATTCCATAACCTAATCTTTTGATCTGGATACCAGTTACCACGTTGAATCCATTTATCTCCATAAGTAGACAGTCGATTCATCCGGTATGCCTCTGCAGGCCAAGAATCTTTTATCATCAAAATAGACTCTATCAGTTGGTTTGACAAACGTTCATCCGCGTCTAGAGAAATTATATGGTCAAAGGAAGTTAACGAAGTAGCAAAATTTTTCTGTTCAATGTGTCCCGTAAACGCATGCTCAACGAAACGCACATTTTTTTTGAGGCAAATATCCTTGGTAGAATCTTGAGAAAATGAATCTACAACAACAATTTCATCAGCAATTGCACTCAAAGAATCAATGCATCCGCCAATGTAGCTTTCCTCGTTGTAAGTAATGATGGTTGCACTGATTTTGGTCATCTTATATATTGGACGATGGATTAATATGACAGATAATAATTTTCTGACCTAGGAAATTGTTAATATGCATTTTCATTACCTCTTATTAAGCTAACAACGGTTTGAATTATGATCTTTATATCAAGATAAAAAGACCAATTTTCAATATAAAATCTATCCAATTTAATTCTATTTCTCATATCCTGAAGGTTTTTTGTTTCCCCTCTATAGCCCATGCTTTGAGCCAAACCAGTAATACCCGGTTTAACATAGTGCCTAGACATTAACTTCTCAATTTTTGATGAGAATTGTTCATTAAGTTTCAAAGGGTGAGGTCGTGGCCCAATCACTGACATGTCGCCAACCAGCACATTAAAAAATTGTGGTATTTCATCCAAACTACTTTTACGGAGAAATTTTCCAAGTACTGTAATCCTCTGGTCATCTTTCGTTGCTTGTTTTATATCCGCTTCACTATTCAAAACCATAGTACGAAATTTTATGCAATTAAACGGTTTATTATCCCTTCCCGCTCTCTTCTGCTTAAAAAATATGGAACCATTAGAGTCCATTTTTATAGCAAGACCTACAATTGGAACCAACCACGAAAGTATCGTTAAAATTACAAAAGAAGAAAAAACAATATCAAAAACTCTTTTGTAAACCTTGTTCCAATGCTCATCCAAAGTAATAGTACTAGTACCTAATTCAGGCATGAAATCATTGCGATCAAGAGCAATTGCCTCCTGCTTTGTATCTGATGGGCCTGCGATAAACTTGATCTTAATTAGTCTATTCAAGCCAAGTTCGACGATCTCTTTTAATTCGCTCGTCTCTAAGTCTGTTAGACAACAATAGATCTCGTGAACTATTCTGTCTTTGCAAAGAGACCTAACTTCTTCTATTAAAAGCTTACCGGATACCCTGTCTATGTATCCAAGAAATCGGTAATTCAATTTCCAATTCATTAGAAAATATTTTCTAATCTCTCTTGCCTGATCTCCTTTTCCTAGTATGATAATATTCTTCTGTTCTAACTTCCGGCTTGTTAAAAGATTAAACAAATACAGGGCAAGCATTTTCCAAAGGAAAAAAAATGGAATAAACAGAAAATAAATTAAACCTATTTGATACAGAGCATAGCTCTTTTTAAAGAAAAAAATAAGAGATGCCACAACGAGTATGTGAACAAAGATGAAACTAAGTTGGCTTTTAAAAGCCCTGAGGATTCCTGTGGTTCGAGTGAAATTATAAGGACTAGATACTAAGGCCAAAAAAAGCCAAGCTAAATTACTAAATATAAAAAGGTAGATGCTATTTGATAGTTCTGCCTCAAAAACAAAGGACCCAAATACTATGTAAGATAGCGCAATAGAGACATTTAATAAAATCAAATCTCCAATAAAAAATAATAATTGAGAAAATGGGGGCATATGCTCGTTTTCGGCCCCAAAGATGGTGAAAAATCAGATTTCTTTTGAATCTATGGCCCTTGTGTTATAATAGCTCACAAAACACTGATGTAAAAACGCAAAAAAGACAACCCCTTGATAGCGACCTAAGAAGACCTCTGTAATGCCATAAATTAGAAAAGGAAAAAAAACCAATATACCAAGAATGTTTTGATGCTTTACCGACAAATATATTGGCCTTCCAATTAGGATAAACACTGAAATTAACCCCAAAAATCCATTTGAAAAAAGTGCTTGGATAAATTGATTGTGAGAATTATAACTTTCCTTGGCATAATGATGCAAGCCGTGTGAAAGAAAATATTCATTAAGGACTAATTTATAATCTCCCGTACCTACTCCAAACAGAAAGTTCGGGTTTGCCTGTAAAGCCGCTTTCCAAAGTGATAGTCTCTCCCAGAAGTCACTATTTCCAGAAAGGTAACCTGTATTTAGATCAAAATGGTTTACCGCCAGCATCCCTATTAATAAACCAATAGCGATGAGAAATGTGATAATTTTATTTGAGGAGGATTTTTCTTCAAAAAAAAATTTGAGCATAAAAAATGAAAGCGTTAGCAACATACTTATGTAGGCCGTTCTACCGGCAGTTAACATGAGTATCGTAAAAAGAAATAATATAGTCAAAACCAGGGTCCAACGGGAAACAAGAGTTACTCCCTGGTATAAAAAATATAACAGGATTGTGATAGCAAAACAAATGTAGTATGCTAAATAAGTTGGTTGAAAATTAATTATATCAGTGAGTCGATAGAAAAAGAATTGATGAATATCCCCGTTTTGAAAATATGAAAACGTTGCGATAGCCAAACACATAATGCATGTTGCTACTAAACCGACTATGAAAGTTAAAACTATCTTTCGAAGCTGAATTATCTCGAACTGTTCAACTCGGGTAAAAATAATTGGAACAGCGAATAGGCTAAAACTTGTCTCCAAAACTTTTAGCCCAGAATTAACATCCTCAGAATATAAAAGTCCTAATATTAAGACTAAGAGGTACAGCATGATGTCCCAGGAGTTTTTTAATAATTGAATCGAACTTGTTGTCAGGACGGCGAATAGAGAGAAAAGACAAATACAAAATAAAAGTCTTACGCTTAAAAACTGTGAAAGCGGGATTGTGAATGCAAAGAGTAAAAGAGACCAGTAGAATATTTTTGATCTATTCATGGTCGTGATGTGATTTAAAATTTTTCGATTCTTTTCGCGTTAAATAAAGTAGCGAACAAAATAAGCTAAAAAAAACAACTCCCTTTTGCCTGTTTAGGTAATTTTCACTAACCAATGACAACGCCATTAACAGGATAAAAGTTAATCCAATCCAATCCGATTTTTTGATGAACGCTATTGCAGAAATAAGTAAAAAGCTGATAAGAATAAAACAACCAACAAAACCGTTGTCAAGAATGAATCCAATGTATTGATTATGAGTATTTGTTTTTTTTTCAAAATCCCATTTAATACCTTCTTCTTTGTAAAGACAATCCATTAACTGCTCACTTGTGCCTGTACCATCGCCAAAGATATACCGGGAAGGATTGGTTCTTATATGATTTAAGGCTACCGACCAAATTACAAATCTGTCGACTGAGTAAGGAGAAAATTTAAACTTTTGGGTAACCAATCCGCTAAATCTTTCTCTAGTCACAGGGGATAGAAACGACAGACCGATCAATCCTCCTGCAATGACTATCGTTATTATTGCATTTTTTCTCTTAGCATAACCCTTATTGTAAAGAAGTAAAAGAAAGATTAAAAATATCAAAATTATGATGATAGATCGTACCCCAAGCAAGACTAAAAAAATGCTGAAAATTCCAATAGAAATAGATCTTGATCGTTTACTGTTGAAAAAATCAAATTGAGTTATCCCCAATTGCTCCATCAGTAGTATCAAGAATCCCAAACCGACAAAGAGAGAAAGGTAAAGAGGTTGAATGTCTATTGGTTCAGTTAAATTATCGTAGTGATAATACCATTGATTAAACCAAACATCAGACCATGGGTCTTTATAGTTCCGATAGATCGCAACTATTAAAACGACAAAGAATGTGACCAAAAGACTTAGGAGATAGTGCTTTAAAAAAGCAATTCTATCCTTTGCTTCTGGCCGCTTAATACAGAAAATGATCGGAAATAATAATAAGGGAAGCCGAGTCTCTAGAATTGACGCCCCTACTTTTATATTGCTGCTGTAAGATAAGCCTACTAGAGTAATCCAAAAAGGAGTTGCTAATGATAAAAAATCCCTCCAGTTAAAAGTGCGGCTTTTACTCTTAAAAAAAAGTAAAATGGATATAAATAAAAGGCATAAGATGAGGGCATTGCTAAATTGGATAGAATATATGAGGGCATAAGGAATTAAGAGTAAAGCAAATCTCCAGACTCGAATAAGCCCATCTTCAGTCATCAGTCATCAAGACTCAACACTTACTGATGAATTGACCCGTTCATTTATCCAGTGATAGGTCTGTGTCAAGCCCTTTACTAAGTTATACTTTGGTTTCCAGCGGAGCTTTTCTTCGATAAGCGTATTATCAGAATTTCTACCCCTTACGCCTTCTGGGCCTTTGATGTTATTAACACTCAAATCTTTTTTTGCTATTTTAAAAATAATTTGGGCAAGCTCATTAATGGAGACCATTTCTTCTGAACCAATATTGACTGGGCCAGTAAAATCTGATTCAAAAAGCATGCGAACAGCATCAATGCAGTCATCAATATATAAAAATGAACGTGTTTGTTTTCCATCACCCCAAACCTCAATTTGCCCCTGATTGATTTCTGCAACTTTTCTGCATAAGGCAGCTGGTGCTTTTTCTTTCCCTCCTTTATAGGTTCCTTCAGGGCCGTAGATATTATGGAATCTAGCGATTCTTACCTCTAATCCATGGTTTCTATAATACGACAAGTACAATCTTTCACTGAAAAGCTTCTCCCAACCATACTCGCTATCTGGTGCAGCAGGGTAAGCGCTGTCTTCACTGCATTTCGGGTTCTCTGGATCGGTCTGATTATAGGCTGGATACATACATGCAGAGGAGGAATAGAATATTTTCTTGACCCCTAGCCTATGTGAAAGTTCAGCAATATTCAGATTAATTGTAGCTGAGTTATGCATTACCGCTGCGTCATTCTCGCCTGTAAAAATATAGCCTGCTCCGCCCATATCAGCTGCAAGCTGGTAAACTTCATCAATGTCTCTCAAAGATGACTCACAAACGTGAAAGTCTCTCAGGTCTCCAATAATGAATTCATCTGCAAGCGATGGACTATATTCATTGTTCTTCAAATCAACGCCCCGCACCCAGAAACCCTCATTTTTAAGGCGTTTAACAAGGTGCCCGCCAATAAATCCGCCTGCACCGCAAACAAGTACACGTTTGTTCACCATAAGTTGATAATTATTTTGAGCTGTAACTTTTTTGAACTGCAAATTTAATCAATTCAACGGCATTATAGTAAATAAACAGGGGTACGATTTCCAGGTACCTTTTGTATAACCGTTTAGGCTCCATTACTAGTCGAAAAAACCATTCCATTCCTATTTTTTGAATGAAAGCAGGCGCTTGTCTGACTTTGTCAGTATGAAAATCAAATGCTGCCCCCACTGTAATAATAAAGTTGACATTTGTTCTTAGGGCGAGGTTACGGGCAAAAAGTTCTTGCTTCGGTGTACTTAACCCAATCCATACAATGTTGGCTTTTGTTTGATTAATCTGCTTGGCAATAGTCTCGTAATCATACTTGTCTACATCTTGGTACGGGGGACAAAAAGTTCCTACTACATTGTTATTTTTAAATTTTATTTTTACTGTATCCTTAAGTTCTTCGGCAACCCCTTGATTACCTCCGCAGAAGAAATGGGTTACAAAAAGATTATCTGAATGTGTAAGGACACTGGCAAAAAAATCTGGACCATAGCACCTTCTCATTTCATTTCCTCCTTTCATTCTTCCGACCCATACTCCTGGCATTCCATCAGGAAGGTTCATAAAAAAGCTTTTTAATACCATCCCAAATTCCTTGTTTCTCTTTGCAAACACCAATCCATGCGCTCCGGTTGCACTTACACAATAGTTGCTCCGTTTATCGCTGTTACAATTATTTAAAATTATTTGTGTCGCTGACGAAATATTTGAGGCATAAAGAGGAACCCCTAGAATATTAACAGTATTTAATTTGTCCTTTCCGACCATATAAAATAACATTATTTGATTTTCACGAGGTCAGGGTGTGTGGTTCTAAGCCATCGCACAGTTTCTTCAATACCTTGGTCAAGTGTATATCCTGGCTCACCCAATTCCTGAAAAGTTTTCTCCATGTATGCTGGATTGCTTGTGGTCATGCTTCTGTATCTTGAAAGAGTGATAGGGAATTTGATTCCAACAAGCCTAAGTGCATTTCCAAGTATTGCTAAAGAAAAAACAAAGAACCGAGGCATCACAATCACTTTCTTTCCAGTTTGCCTCAGATTAAATCCATTTACCCAGTCATAAAGATCAATAGGCCTGTCCCCAACATAATATACTTTTTGGTGGACTAAGTCTTTCGGTTTTTCAAGTATTGCTCTGATTTGATCAACAACATTTCCAACGTAACCATAGGAACGAATGACTTTTTGATGACCTGGATGAAAGTATTTTCCATCCGAAAGAATCTTCCAGAACTCAAAAGGATAACGCAAATGCCAAGGTCCCCAAATGTTCGTTGGTCGAATGATTGTCCAAATAGCATCAATTTGTGACTCTCTAAGGTGCTGCTCTGAAATTATTTTGCTTTCACCATAAACAGTGTGAGGAGCGTAATCCTGATCATGCCTTGGTCCATGTTCACTTTGATTGACAAATTGTGTTGAGGTAAATACAATACGTTTTACGAATCCCACCTCCTTGATAATATTAATTATGTTATCAGATCCCTCGATATTCACTTTATAATCAGCTATTGTTTTAGATGGATCAGTATCTGTTTGGGCTGCAAGATGAACTACTGCCTCTGGTCTGAATGAGATGAATGCCTCTCTAACTTGCTCATAATTTAGGATATCACACTTCTTCCAAAAGGCAGTCATTGATTCTACTTTCGGGTAAGCCGTGTCAATATTCAGGATTTCACTTCCCTCTGATAATAGCTTATCAATGAGATTTGTTCCAATAAATCCTGAACCTCCGGTAACAAGTATTTTCATAAAAGATTCTCGTTTGGTAATTCTAGTTGGAATGTTTTAGCAGCTTCAATCACTTCTTCAGCAGTGATCATACTCATGCACATTCCCATTTCAATGCAGGCGTTATAGCTACATTTACATTGGTAATTTTTATAAATAAAAAATGATTTCTTGTTCTGAAATGATTTTGGAAAAGCAAGTGTGGGTGCAGTTCTACCAAATAAACCGATTGCCGGTAGACCTGAACTTACAGCAATATGCAGAGGACCAGAATCAACGCCCACAAAAAATAGACTTTTAGATAGTATCTCCGCCAATCCCTCCATCGGAGGAGTGAGTAATATACATTTTCCTGGTTTTTCTTGAATCACTTCAGAAATAATTATCAGATCTTTTTCACTTCCAAGAATTAATACAGGAACATTAAATTCTAATGCCAAAAGATCAATAAATGATTTAATTCTTTCAGAGGGCCAGTTTTTTGTTGATTTAGAAGAAAACGGGTGAAGCGTCACAAATTTTTTACTACTCAAAGACAGTCTTTCCAACAAGAGTGTACTTTTTTTGCTTAGATCATTTTTAATGTATGGATCAGTGATAAACAATAAATTGTCCTTTGTTACCAATCGCGCAATAATAAGGGCGCGTTCATATAGGCTTATCCCAGGATCAATTTTTCCACTTTTAAAGCGTAAACCTCTAATCTCTGCAAAGTGATTTGCACGATAAGAATAATGTTCACTTGACATGGCCACAAAATAACCAACTTTCCTTCTTCCTCTAGCTAACAAAGTGAATATTGTATTTTTCCTGGCGGGATGAAAATTAATCACCAAATCATATTTGTCTTTTCGAATCTCGTGAACGGTTTTAATAATCGAGTAATTAGGATTCATCTCAAGAACTTCATGGATGTATGGTATATTTCTTGCAAAGGAAGCATACCATTTCGGCAGTTTTACTATGATCTTGGCATCTGAAAATTTTTCGCCGATGAGCTTGATAGCCGGCATCGTGGAAACGAAATCTCCCAGCCCACCTGATTCTATAACAAGAACTTTCATAAGGTTCAAAACAACAAAGGTGGGAATTAATATGAATTGTTAGTATCTCATAAAAAATTAATAACATTGCTAAAATATTTTTAGAATATGAATGCTAAACAATGGTTAAAAAATAAATACTTCCTACTCTTTGGAAGACCGACTACACAACTTGAGGCATTTAAGGCTCGACCAAGACGAGAAAAAGAAGGTTTCTTTGAAAAGTATTGTCAGGGGAAAGGACTTGATGTAGGTTATGGAGGAGATTTGCTATCTCCCAATTGTAGGGGCTACGACATGGAGCATGGGGACGCCAACTATTTAGACAATATTGGCGATGCATCTTACGACTTTGTTCACACTTCACACGTGATTGAACATATGCGTGATGTAAATGCCGCATTAAAGAATTGGTGGCGAGTTCTTAAGCCTGGTGGTTTTCTTATCATTCATGCTCCCCATCGCGATCTTTATGAGAAAAAGAATGAACTTCCTTCAAACTGGAATCCGGATCACCAGAATTTTTTTATGCCTTTTCATGACGAAGCTCCGCATACACTTGGTATTAAACCGTTAATTGAAAAAAATCTGACAAATTTTGAGATTGTCTATATTAAAGAGTGCTCCGAAGGGAATACTATTAAAGATCCTAATCAGCATAGCAACGGTGAGTATTCTATTGAGACAGTGGTTAGAAAACTTTAATTTCTTCTCTCGTTCGTACAATTGAACTAGCCCAACCCAGCAAAATCATAAATGGTATTAGGATTCTGGCTGTCATAATATGAGGGGCTACGAATCCAGCGAAGATAAATTGTATTAAAACCAAATATGCCGAAACCACAATTAAATAACCAGTTACTTGGGATGATTGATTGTTCAAGTATCTTCTAAAGCGAAGGAGCATTGCTACTAGTGTGCTAAGTATCCAAAGCATACCAATAATACCAAGTTCCAACCCAATATTGATAAATGCATTTTCAGTTGAAAGATTAGTCGTAGCAAAACCAACTGAATTGGAAGAGATACCAACCCCACGACCCCAGGGTTGTAGGAGTAAATGTTGTATTCCATCTATATATGCCGCAATGTGTCCAACATTTCTTCCCTCTGTTGTAAAAATAGAGCTCCAAAGACCCATAAACCATTTGGGAAAGAGCATGAGAATAAATACTCCAAAAAATAAAGACGCAGACAAGAGTAATAAACTTCTCTTTCTGATTTTAATCTTCTTAAAGATTAAACCCAAAATGGAGAGTATAAAACCAATAATTACAGCTCTGGTCTGAGTGAAGAATAGAATTATTGAGCCAATAACAACTGTAATCGATGAATTTGATCGGCCAAAAAACCACAACGCCACAAAAAAATCAAGCAAAATAACTGTGAAATAAGCCATATTGAGCGGCTCATTAAAAGGCCCAATCATCCTCCGTGTTAGCTCTCCCATTATATTATCTGGAAGCCCCGTATCATAGAATTGAGGTATGAACAAACCGATAACCACTTTTTTCATTTCGATAACTGGGAACAAGTCTATCCAGATTTTAGTGGGTAAAATGAAATACTCCAGAAATGAAAATACAAGAAGAAATAAAAATATTGTCTTTATGTGTTTTAAAAATAAGGTATTAAAATTAACAGTATTACTTAAATGCTCACCGATGGTGAATGAGAATAGAATTAATAAATAAGTCCTAAAGCCGATGAGTGTATAATAAATGGGCAGATCGGAAATAAAAATGAACAAAGTGGCATATATTGTGAAAAGAAGTAACGAAATACGAAATACTGAAGGCTGTTTTCTAAACAAAAAAATAACACCCCAGAATATAACGACACCTTCTTTTAAGAGTAAAAAAAATCTTAATAATGTTAACGGCGCACCAAGTTTAAAAAAAAAGCTAACTAATAAATCTTGTAGAGGAATTAGATAGAACAAAAAAATTACGCTAATCCCCAATAATTTTGTTAAACTAACTTTCAAAATTTTTAGGTTTAAATGTTGTCCGGGTATGGTTTGTTAGGGTTAACCAGTATTGAAAGGATCAATCTCAATCTGTCAAATTGCCCTCTTCTTATCCTATTAAAAATAACTAAAGCAAAACTCAAATAAAGTACAGGCAAGAAATACCAAAAGAATTTTTTTGTAAAAATTACTTTTGATCGTTGAAAATAGTAGTCGGAAAAAGGTGTTGAAGATTGAGTAGCTGAAGAGTAACCTTTGCCCCCAGTGGAAGCCCCACCTTTATGATAGACTGTAGACTGGTAACAGTAGCCTAGCCCCCATCCATAATCATAGCCGCGTTCGGCCCAATCGGATTCTTCAAAATACAGAAAATAATTCTCATCCAATAGGCCGACTTCAATTAAGAACTGCTTGCGAACAAACATGCTCGTTCCAGCAACAAAATCCAATTTTACATTCTCTGCATCAAATTGCCCGGAGTCCTTTTCGCCAGCACCTATAAGGTGGGAGTAAGCCAGTAACTTATTCAATTTGCCTCCACCAGCATTTTGTATAATTGTCGGGTTGTCATATTCCAGAATTTTGGCACCGGCAATCCCGATATTTTGGTTACCTATTTCATACATATATTTAATCAGGTGGCTTAGGGCATCAGAATTAGCAACCGTGTCATTATTTAAAAGCCAGACGTAGTCAAAATCGGTACATTTCAGTGCATATCGTAAACCAATATTATTGCCTGCTGAAAAACCCTTATTGATAATAGATTTAACAAATAAAATTTTTTCAAGATAAGTTTGTTTAAACAAGTCCTTTTCAGACAAAGAAATAAAACTATCGAATGGCTTACTTACTTCTGGATAAACAAGGTGAGGGTAATGCGTTTTTATATCTTGCCCTTTGGTCGCCCAATCATTTATTTTCAACCATGACACATCATTAGGAGAGTTATCAATAACAATGATTTGGAAATTGGTGTAATGACTCTTTAGGACACTTTCCAAGCATTCTAAGGTATCTTTCCATCCATTATAATTAACAATTACAATATATACTTTGGGGGTTTGCAAAATGCGTTATGAAAATTTAATTCTTCTTTCTTTTAAACAATATCGCTCCTGCTCCGAGGTATTCAATTTTTTTTGAAACATCAAAATCCTTTTCGAGTAAGGCTATTTCTTCATTTGTTGCACCAATACCAGGATCATGCCCCTGAATTAACCAAACATAATCGATCCCTTTTATCGTTTCTGGGTAATTTACTGTCGAAGGATTAATTGACCTTTTCGAGGATTGAAAGGACTTGAAATAGTAGTTATAATGCCATGAATAATAACTGAAGATAACCGAAGGTTCTTTGTTTTCTTTAATAACTTCTTTTACAACTTCCCTCCATTGCTGTTTTTTGATAAGGGTGTAATAATTTTTATCGATGAATAATGTCTTGAAAGAGAAAATTAAAATTACTGCAACTATTGCCGAAGTAATTCTTTGGCTATTTAGCGATACCACGCCCAAAGTAATAGCAATCAAAACCGCCGGAAGTATGAAGATCGTGTATCGAACTATAAGCATCGGAGCTATGAAGACAGTGTACAGAAACGGTATTCCATACCCCAACAACATCCACCCCAAAACAACCATACTATCCAGTGAAAATATTTCCTTTCCCCTCCAGGTTTTTATGATAGTCTTCACGATATAAATTAAAAAAAGAGTACCCAATAGGGAGGCAAGGAGTCTATTTTCAAAATAATTGTAAAAATAAGCGAATAGAAATCTAGGAAATTTCACAGCCTCAATCCAAAAGGTGATCTTAGAATCACTAATAATTTGCGGCACCCATGGAAGAAATAAAATAATTACTACCACCACTGCGATTAAACCATAATAAAATAATTTTCTATCAAAACGATAAAAAATTACGGCAATCAGAAAAATAATTCCCTGGGAAGCCAATACAATCAAGCCAAAGTAATGAGTGTATACTGTAAGAGCAGTAAAAAAAATATATAGAATAAAAAAAAACGGGGTTATTTTTCGTAAGGCTTTTATGAAGAAAAGGAAAGACAGTGCAGTGCCTAAGAAAAATAAAGTGTAAAATCTTACCTCCTGAGAATAGTAGATATGAAAATAATTTAATGATGTAAGCAGGGCAGCAATCAGACCTGTCGAGCTGTTCTTAATCTCAGTTCCCAGAAAGTACATCGCGACTACCCCCAACACTCCAATAAAGGCTGTGAATGCCCTGCCAAAAAAACCAGTAAATGGAAATACTTTGAACCAAGAATGAAGTAAAAGGAAGAAAGATGGAGGTTGATCCGTTTTTGCATATTCAATGACTTCTCGGATAGTTAAATCAGGGTCAGATTCATTCATGCTATGCAATTCGTCATACCATAAACCTTGGAAATCAAGTTTGTAGAAGCGAAGCACAGCTCCCACGAGCACAATTAACATTAAAAGATAAATTTCTCTTATTCTGTAATGGCTATTAAATAAATGAATGTTAATGAAGCCTTGCTGAATCATAACCAAGACTTAAAGTCATGAATTATGTTGATGTGGGAAGATGGGCTAAGGCTACTCACAAGTCAAATTTGGAATAATTCACGCAGGAGTGTTATTGGAAATCGTAAAAATATAGTGTTTCGACAATATTTTATCAAGCATTATTTTTTTCCGGATAAGCGCGCAAAGATTTCGTTAGGTTATAATACAATTCAGCTTTTCCCTTGAACTCTCCGCGGGAAGAAAACAAAGAGACAGCAGAATATATAATTGCCCGCAGAAAACTGCTCCCCATTAAGATGGATTTTAAAAATGATGCTTGAAATTGCCCCTTGTGTTTACGAATAAAATACAAATCACCTGTTAGCCCCCAAAACTGGATTCGTAATTTCTCACTACTATCCACATCCGTCTTAATTTTGGCATTAGAGAAATGAGTAATAACCACATCCGGGTGATAGATAACCTTGTACTTTTTTTCTTTTACTCTAACTCCAATATCCGCCACATCCGCCACCGTCAGAAAAAGAGCAGGGTCATATCCTTTCAACTCTTTATATAAAGCGGAGGGTATAATGTAACATGCCCCTGAAACAAAGAGCACTTCCCTTCTGTTGTAATTTGAAAATTTATCAGAGAGGAATCTCATGAGAGTATGGGGGATGAGTCTCCATGTAAGAATAGTAAAGACATTGTAATACGAATGGGCACTTAAGTGGCGTTCTCCATCTGCAAACACGCACAAAGGACCCAACATCCCTATGCTGGGATCATTCTCCATGGCCTCGACCATTAGTTCTAAGGTATTTTCTCTAAGAAGGATATCCGGATTTAAAATCAACGTGTATTTACTCTCAATGAATGGGATAGGCTGGTTATTCGCATAGGCTAATCCTTTATTTTCACTATTAAGGATAACTTTAACACGGGGCTCTTTTTCCGAATATTCCCTAAGCATAGCGACAGTATGATCTGATGAGGCGTTGTCGACCACATAAACTATGCACGGTATTTTATTTTTGAAAATACTTTCTAAACAATCAATTATTTCATCTTCGGAATTATAAGTAACAATAATTAATGTTACGATTGAGTGTTGAATTGAGTTCATACTTTTCTGCCCACAAAATATATTTCTTCCCCTAAGTTACTATTAAAAAAAAGACTTATTTCTTCGATCACTTGAAATCCATAACTGATCAAGGCTAAAAGGTACCCTCTATTACCTCCGGCTCCTATGGCGAATCTTCCTTGTTTCATATGGACACTTGTTGAATATAAATATCTTGAAACCCTTGCCGTTGATGTTAAAGTGTCAGATTTAAATCCCACTTTTTTTACCAGAAGCCTCATGTTATCCACCGAAAAAATGGCGATGTGCCTAGGCACTTCAAAACCTCTCCAATTGCGTTTGAAAATTCTATGTGAGAGGCTTTGCGTATTAGGCGTAATTAAAATTATTCTCCCGCCGGGCTTTAAAATTCGTTTACATTCCATTAATACTTCCTCAGGGTCAAAAACGTGTTCAATCACGTGGCTTAATGTAACCACATCATAGTAATCAGCAGGCAAAGCAACCTGCGACAGAGTTCCGTGATAGACAACAAGATCGTATTGCTTTTTTGTGAATTCAGCTGCCTTCAAATCGGTCTCAACGCCTTCAGCATTCCAACCGAGTTTCTTCATTTTATAAAGGAACTCTCCGTTACCTGACCCCACATCTAAAAGTCGGTTACCCCATGAGGAATTAATTTTTAAAATTCCCAAGCCAATATATTCACGAAGTATTGGAATATTTCCAATTCCAATATATTTCCTTTTCAAAATGTCTCTATAACCCAAGGCTGCGAATACGTGTTTCTCCAGGTATTGTGATAAAGGGTCTAAAAAATTTACACTTCTTTTCTGATGAGTATAGTAAGTTTTATAGATTTTATCCAACTCTTGGGGTTGCGGATAAGGGTTCAACCAGACAAGCCGACATTTAGGGCAAACAGATAAATTCCATTCTCCCGAAACGGAAAAAAGTTGGTCTTTAAGCTTTTTATAAAGCAGCTCGCCTTTCGAATTACAGACTAGACAAAAATCCCTATCACATGTCTCAATTTCAGAAGGATTCATGCTGTTTTTTAAAAAATTCTTGGATGGTTGACTTTTCAATACCGCTTATCACTTTGAACCAAAAAATGAGAATAAAGAAAATGAGCATGGATAAGAAAAGAGGAATTTTAAGGAGCAAATTGACACTATCGGAGAGTATAAAACTTGCCGCAAAATAGAAAAATAAAACTAAGAATAGCAAAATAAATACCCGTAAACCATGCGCAAGTTTTCCATAAGTAAAATAATTGTTAGCTAGCAAAAAAAGAATTGCATCTATAAAATTTCGAATCATCCAAGTGAATGCCACACCTTGTATACCAAAGCGCGAAGCAAAAAATGTTAGAGCGGCCAGGTAGAAGGGCAATTCAATTAAATGGATTTTAGCCGGAATGTCAGGGCGGTTTAAGGCTTGCAATGAAGTATATGGAATGCTTGCAATGGAGTTGAATAATATTCCTAAGCAAAGAAGCTGAAGTACCATACTACTATTTTCAGCAAACAGATCCCCTAACCAAATACTCAGTATTTCGTGGGAGAAAAAAGAAAAAAATAAACAAACTGGTAACATGATAAAGACTATTCCTTTTAAGGCTAGGGAATAAATTTCTGTGAGTTTTAATTTATCATGTAAAAAAAATTTAGCAAAAACGGGAAAAAGTACGCCAGTGGCACTTCCAGCAACTACCAGTAGTTTTGTAATTACTTCGTACGGAGTAGTGTAATAAGAAAGCATCGTCAATGTTAAAACTGACCCTATAATGAATCGATCAAAGTAAATCATGATAGGACCAATCAGATTACTTATGGTGAGCCAACCTCCATAACTCACTAATTTATTGATGATAGACCGATTAAATTTCCTAAAAGCACCTGAATGCTGAAGTGGCTTAAAACAATAATAAGAATAAACAATGAATAATATTACTCTTGTCAAGGCCAGAAAAAAAACTATTAGGGTAAGGCTATTTACAAGCAGTCCTGTAATTGCTGGGATAAGGTAGTTCAAGACGCTGGATGGTATTTTAATGATATTTAATAACCTGAACTGGTGATGTGCTTCTAAGACTCCTCTAACACCGGCAACCCCTATCACAAAGGGTATCGCGCCAGCAATCAAACGTAAAGATTCTCGCGTTTCTTTTTTTAAATAGGAAGGGATATTTAAAAAATTATCACAGATGTATGGAGTCATGAAATACAATGCAGCTCCAACCATCACACCAAAAAAGAATAATAGCAAAACCGAAGTATATATCAATTCAACGACTTCATTCACTAATCCCTTATGATGGTATTCGATTACAAACTTTGTTGTAGCTCGCCCAATTCCTAAATCTAAAATGCTGAAATATCCCAAAAATAGCCAGGCAATAGTAAGAACAGCAAATTTCTCATTCCCAATAGTACCAATTACAAGAGGAATTGTTAGGATTGCAAAAACCATAGGCACAACATTTCCCAAAAGGTTAATCATTATGTTTTGGGAAATGAGTTTTTTGCTGAAATGCTGGATATCCTTTGCGTTTTTTTCCATCCTTATTGATTTTCTTAGCGCGATGGCTTGCTCTTTAGTGTTCAATTTGGCCTTCTAGTGCGGCTAAAATTTTCTAACTATTCGATGGAGAAACAATATCGGATAACACTAACTTATTTGATTCTTTTTGCAACAAATAAAAATTGAAGAGCTAGAAATTCTTCAAAAAGATTCAGCGTCAACCTATTAATGAATTTGGTACGGGAATTTTCTGGATTTAGATCAAAATTTCTTTTAATCTCTACAACCTGAAGATTCTCTGTAGTGAGCATATCCATCATATTTTTTTTGCAGAAAAAACGTAAATGTGTTTTGTCAAAAATTCCCTCTGTGGTATATCCGAAATTGCCCTTGAAATAGATTTTATAGAGTGCATTTTTAATTCTGATGTTGGGTATGCTGGTAATGAGTGAACCACCAATTTTCAGGAAGGGTGTCAGCTTATTTACGATATTCCATGGATCAATAAGATGCTCAAAAACATCACCACAAATAATGACATCAAACGATTCCTTTTCAAAAGGTAAATCGTAATTTTCAATATTCGCATAAATCCATTGATCGATATTTGGATCACTTTGCTTCGTGCCCGGAAGTTTCATTAACTCAACACCTATTACTTCACGGGCTAATTTCTGCTTTTTGATTTCAACCAAAGTGTCACCACCTCCTGCTCCGATCTCTAAGATTTTATTGTCGGCATTTTTAGGTATCAGATTGATAATATCTAATCGCGGATGAGAGAAATAGTCTTCCTTTTTTTCTACATAAAATTCCATCACTATTGATACTTTACCTTACTGAACATAAAACACAAATTTTCGAGTCGAAAAAACGGAAGATCACCACAATTACTCTCTCAATTTTTGGAAGTTGTAAACTTAAGTAAAATAATTCGTTATTGGTCCTCAGATATCATGTGCTTTGAAAGTGTAAAGAATCTATGCTCAAAAAAATTTCTTTCTATACCATTCATACTGAGCCAGCCAATAAAAATTTACCCTTAAATTCATCATAAACTTGCTTTATCCCTTGTTCCAAAGGAATTTTTGGTGACCATCCTAGTTTGCTGATTAGTGTAGTGTCAAGTAACTTTCTGAGAGTACCATCGGGTTTAGATTTATCCCAAGTGATTTTTCCATTAAATCCGATTACTTCTTTAATTTTATCCGCTAGTTCTTTAATTGTCAAATCTTTTCCAGTTCCTATATTTAAAAATTGGGATTCCCCGTAATTCAGCATCAAGAAAAAGCAAGCATTTGCTAAATCATCTACATGAAGAAATTCTCTCATTGGCAAACCGGTACCCCACACTTCAACGGTTGCAATTTGATTTATTTTGGCCTCATGAAATTTCCGAATCAACGCAGGCAGTACATGAGAATTTTGAAGGTCATAATTATCATTTGGGCCATATAAATTAGAGGGCATAACCGAAATAAAATTACAACCGTATTGTTCTCGATAGTAAAGGCACATTTTTATCCCCGCAATCTTTGCGATCGCATAGGGTTCATTTGTTTCTTCTAAATACCCTGACAAAAGAGACTCTTCCTTCAGTGGCTGTGGTGACATTTTCGGATATATACAGGATGACCCAAGAAAAAGTAATTTCTTCACTTTGTGAATATAACTCTGGTGGATTACATTACTTTCAACCATTAGGTTTTCATAAAGAAAATCAGCGCGATAAGTATTGTTAGCCAAAATGCCTCCTACTTTTGCCGCTGCCAAGAAAACATATTCTGGTTTTTCTGAGCTGAAAAAATCTTCTACTTGACCTTGATTTCTTAAGTCGAGTTCAGAAGAGGTTCGTAAAATTAGATTGTTGTACCCTTCGAATTGTAATTTCCTAACAATAGCTGACCCCACCATTCCATTGTGTCCGGCTACATATACTTTTGATGACTTTATCATTACTCGTGATATTGAAAAATCTTATGGCCGCCTTCTTTTAAATAATGATCTCGCGTGAATAGCTCCAAATCACTTGCTACCATTTCCTTAATCAGAGAATCCAAATCGTGTTTTGGCTTCCAACCTAGTTTTGCTTTTGCTTTGGACGGGTCTCCAATTAGCAATTCAACTTCCGTTGGACGGAAGTACTTTGGGTCAATCTTTATCACCTCCTGACCTTCCTTAACAAGGTATTTTGGATTGATTGATTTAACTACTACTGCCCTTTCATTTAAACCGTTACCAGAAAATTTGAGTGTAACGCCAAGTTGTGTAAAAGTTTTAATGATGAATTCTCTTACGGTTGTAGTAATCCCTGTCGAAATCACATAGTCATCAGGAGCCTCTTGTTGAAGCATCAACCACATTGCCTCAACATAATCTTTTGCATGTCCCCAATCTCGCTGAGCTTCAATGTTGCCCACGAATAAAGTCTGTTGTAAACCCAACACAATTTTACAGGCGGCACGAGTAATTTTTCTTGTGACGAACGTCTCTCCACGAATGGCCGATTCGTGATTAAATAAAATCCCATTGCAAGCGTAAAGATTATAAGCCTCACGGTAATTAATCGTTATCCAATAGCCATAAAGTTTGGCAATGGCGTATGGTGATCTCGGATAGAATGGAGTTTTTTCACTTTGAGGAACTTCCTGAACAAGACCATAAAGTTCTGAAGTAGATGCCTGGTAAAATCTTGTTTTCTTCCCTAGCCCCAGTATTCTAATAGCCTCCAATAACCGCAGGGTGCCAAGCCCATCAACATTGGCGGTATATTCTGGCGTATCAAAACTCACCTTAACATGAGACATTGCACCCAAATTATATATTTCATCAGGTTGAACCTCCTGAACTATTCCAATCAAATTTCCAGTGTCAGTAAGATCCCCATAATAAAGCTTAAATTTGACGTCTTTCTCGTTCGGTTCTTGATAAAGATGATCTATTCTATCTGTGTTAAATAGAGAACTTCGCCTCTTAAGACCGTGTACTTCATATCCTTTCGCAAGTAGCAATTCGGCTAAATAAGCCCCATCTTGACCGGTTATGCCCGTAATAAGTGCTTTCTTCATAGAAACCATTTTGTAAGGCTGCAATTTAGTGATTTGTTAGCTCTTGATTTACACTTGAAGCAACTCTATAAAAATCAATTATTTGCTTCGTAACATAAAAGGTATCATTAACGCTTAATTCAAAATATAACGGCAGGCGAATCAAACATGAAGAGTACTTATCACATTCTGGAAGTGCCTTACCCTTGTATTTTCTAGAATAATATTCGCTTTTGTATAGGGAGAGGTAGTGAAATATCGCATTCACTCCATTCTGGTTAAGATAGTTTAATAGACTGTTTCTCTCTGTTTCTGAGTGGCAAATCAGATAAAATATATGAGCATTGTGCTGATTGGATTTAGGTACTTTAGGAATTGATACCAAACCGTCCTCTTCAAGCTTCTTCAGCCCTACATAATAAGCATTCCAAATCATCTGTCGCTTGTTTTGAATTTCTTCGATACTTTCTAATTGCGCATACAGAAATGCTGCTGTTATCTCAGAGGGTAAAAAAGATGAACCAACATCTATCCAGCTATACTTATCAACCTCGCCCCTAAAAAAAGCTGATCGATTGGTTCCCTTTTCCCAAATGATCTCGGCACGTTCAATAAATGATTTATCATTAATCAACAAAGCTCCTCCTTCACCTGAAATCACATTTTTAGTCTCGTGAAATGAGAAGCATCCTAAGTGCCCAATCGATCCAAGTGGCCTGCCTTTGTATATAGATTCTATAGCTTGTGCGGCGTCCTCAACAACAAAAAGGTTATACTTTGCCGCTAATGACATTATGACGTCCATATCACAACTGAACCCTGCATAGTGGACAACAACAATCGCTTTTGTCTTTTTTGTAATTAATGCTTCAATTTTATCGACATCAATGTTTGGATTATCTTCTGAACTGTCTGCAAAAATTATTGTAGCGCCTCTTAAGACAAATGCATTCGCTGTAGAAACAAACGTATAAGATGGAACAATAACCTCGTCACCAGACTTGATATCGAGAAGCAATGCAGCCATTTCGAGTGCATCAGTGCATGAAGTCGTTAGAAGCACTTTCGGAATGCCATATCTCTCTTGAATGAAGTTTTGACAGAGTTGTGTGAAGTGTCCGTTGCCAGAAATTTTTTCTCGTTGAACAGCCTCCAAAATATAACTAATCTCCTTCCCTGTAAAGTAAGGTTTATTAAATCCTATCATGCTGGCAATCTTAAGGCAAAGAAAAGGAATTTAATTCTTCACTTGCAAAAGACATTTTTTATAATAGTTAAAGGTCTATTTTTTATTTCGAGAAACATTTTGGAGAGGTATATCCCAAAAACTCCTAATACCAGAAGGATCATTCCCCCAACAAACCAAATGCTTGCAATAATGCTCGTCCATCCCTCTACTTCAGTATTTAAAACGATTTTCTTGTATACAATAACTGAAATATTAATCAATGCAAATATGAAGCACACTATTCCTAAAATAAATGTGAAATAAAGCGGGCGATGGCTAAATGACGTTATAATTTCAAAAGCCCTCTTTAGTTTTTTTCTGAACGTATAGGTTGAAATTCCTTTATACCCTTTTTTTACAGGCAACGCCAATTGATTAAATCCCACCAAAGCGAATACGCTCCACAAGTCCAATTCTTTCTCCTTAAATCTAAGGATTGAATCAACATAACTCCTCGACATAACACGTGCTGTTAGCGTATTGGCCGGATACTTAACGGATGATAGTGCTGATACTACTTTATAAAATAATCTACCACTTAATCTTTCAAACCAACTCCCTTTTCTTTTGATCTGCACACCATACACAACATCTACAGTAGCTTGAGCGGTCATTTCTCTCCAGAAATCGTTTAATAGCTCCGGGGCTTCTTCAAGATCACAATCAATCAAAAAGACAAAATCACCCGAGGCATGTTGCAACCCTGTCATGATGGCTCTTTGATGACCATAATTGCGAGATAGTTCAATTATTTTAATATTCGAATCCGAATTCTGCAAACCAAGAGCAACCAACAATGAGTCATCAGGCGATCCATCATCAACGAAAATGAACTCGTAAGTCATTTTCAATTCTTTCAGTACCAAAATTGTTCGATCATAAAATTCTTGTAAGTAATTCCGGGAACAATACATCGTTGTAATGATACTCATTTTCATGTGTTACGGCATTTCATATAATTGCGAGAAGTGGGACCAGTATTAAATAATAAGTCAACAATGCTCACTTGATGTGCAAATGGAGGGTATAGTTGTTGATACTCTGGATACCCTGCATAATCCATCCAGCCGATTTCAATGCCTTCCTCATTAAATAAATTTTCTCGAAGATAATTTTTTGCTGCCGCGCCAGAAAGATAATGACTTGCCTGTGACTGTTTACATAGGCTAACTAATTTTTCCGACGGATCCCCCTTTAGGTCATAGTCTGCAGAGTTGGTGATTTTAGTCCTGATACCCAAGAGATCGCAAATGATATTAATGAGCGATACATTTATTTGAGTTAGCAGTGGAGTTTTAACAGTTCTATAAAATTCCTCAAAAAGTGGTGAATATAATTTGAAATAGGGAGCCCTTGTATAGTTAGCCCTTAATGAATTCCAGTTTTTAATTCCCCATTTATAATTGCTGACGTGTGTTTCAGATATTTTCTGATGAAGGCTTTTTTGATATACTGGGATTGTGATCCATTGAGGTCCAGATGGGGTTTTGATTTTATTGCGATTTCTCCAATCATTTTTTGTATACTGAACCTCATCATAAATGATGAATTCATCAACCATGCCAATTATATCGAAATAACCCTTCCATGGAATGTAATTGGATTGAAGAATTGCAACACTCTTTCCCATTTCGCTAAATTGACCCAAAAGTGTCTTGATTCATTGTCATCTGCATCAAAATAGTGCCCTAAGTTTCTCAACTCGTTAGTTATTTCTAATTTCGAGCTCACAATAATAAAAATATTAACCATGGAAAGTCAAACACCAGCGACAATATCAGACGAAATTGATCTTCAGGAACTCGCTGTTAGAGCAATTCTATATTTTAAAAAACATTTTATTTTTGTTGCCATCTCCACGGTTGTTGGCGTTATCCTCTCAATAGCAGCATTCATTTCTTTACCAGAAATTTATGAAAGCCGCATGATAATTTTGTCCGATCTTTTAACTGAATCCTATAGCAAAGAAATTACAAAGAGTCTTAAAAATTTAATAAAAGAATCCAACACTCCCATCCTGGCGTCAAGATTAGGGCTTACTGAAGGTGACGCCGCCCAGATTTCCTCCATAGAAATAGAGGGCCTTAAAAAAGAATCGGGTTCTGAAAAAGAATCAGACAGAACGATTTTCATAGTAACGGCAAATATTAAGTCTAAGGAAATCTTACCCAAGCTTCAAAATGGAGTTATTCAATTTCTTCGTAATAATGAATTCGTAAAAGTTCGGGTACGTCAACGAAAAGAGGAGTGCCAAAGTATGATTAAAAAAATTGGATTAGAGATGCGCTCCCTCGATAGTCTGAAAAAAAGGTTGTTTTTAGGCGAGCCGGTTTATGCAAAAAGTTCAGAAATGTTATTGGTTGATCCGACAAGCATTTATTCAAAAATTATTGAATTGAATAAAGAACAGATAAAATATAAAAACGACCTTGAACTATCAGACAGTATTCAGTTAATAGAAGGATTTACTGTTTTCCAAAAGCCTGCCGAACCTAAATTATCAATCCTCTTATTGATTGGCTTTTTCGGGGGTTTCTTTACCTCTATTGGATTATTAATTTTTACTAGACTTTTAAAGCTCGCTAATTCGAAACTCCGTTGAACACCTTTGCTCACCTCCTAGTCAAAGAGTTCCAGCTCGAACTCAGGCGCAAATCCGTAGTTGCGGGCTTGAGTTTGTATCTATTCAGCACCGTGTTTATTAGCTATTTGGCTTTTGCTTTAAAACAAAACCTAATCTCTCCCTTAGTATGGAGTGCTCTCTTTTGGATTACCATTTTGTTTACTGCAATAAATACCGTAGCCAAAAGTTTCATCGGGGAAAAACGTGGACTAGAAATATACTACTATTCCATCGCTAGCCCTGTTGATATTGTCTTATCAAAGATTAGCTATAATTTTTTACTGTGCTTTCTTCTTTCCCTTACGGGTTATTTTTTATTCACCTTGTTTTTGAATGATCCGATTCCCGATAAGCTAATTTTTGTTGGCACACTGGCCTTAACCTCCCTTGGTTTTGCATCCTCTCTCACTTTACTTTCAGGAATTGCTTCTAAGGCAAACAACAGCAACATTCTAATGTCTGTACTTAGTTTTCCAGTAGTAATCTCCATTTTATTGATGGCCATCAAAATAACCAAGAACTGTATGGATGGCTTGGATCCGAGTGTGAGTTATAGTCCATTACTTTCTTTATTAGCTATCAATTGTTTAGTGACCGCAACATCCTATTTGCTTTTTCCCTATATCTGGAAAAATTAACAATCTCGAATGGAGTTAAAGATCATTGCCTTCGATGCTGATGATACCTTGTGGAACAATGAACTTTATTTTCAGGAAACGGAGAAAAAATTTTGCGAACTCTTAGAGGACTTTCTTCCCCAACATGCCGTCTCCCGCGAATTACTTCAAACTGAGATAAAAAACATTTCTTTATATGGCTATGGCATCAAGGCATTCATGCTCTCGATGGTTGAAACAGCCATTCGCATTACCGATAAAAACATCAAGGCTGAAACGATAGAAAAAATAATCAGCTTCGGACAGGAGTTGCTGGAAAAACCGGTGCGGTTGATTGATGGCGTGGAGGATGTTTTAAAATCATTGAAAGCGAAATATCGGCTGGTGCTGGCCACCAAAGGCGATTTACTTGACCAGGAACGAAAATTAAAGAAGTCAGGTCTCGTTAATTTTTTTCATCACATTGAAATTATGTCGGAGAAAAGGGAAGCCGACTATCAAAAATTAATTCGGCACCTTGACATCAAACCAAATGAATTAATGATGATCGGTAACTCTCTAAAATCGGATATTCTTCCAGTGCTCAATATTGGTGGGCTAGGGATCCATATCCCCTACCATGTTATGTGGACTCATGAGAAAGTTGAAACCGCGATTGATCACCAAAACTTTAGACAAGTGGATCAAATTAGGGATGTTTTGAATTTTCTCTAAAAAGATTCCACCCGTATCCATCTATCAATTATCTTTCGCCATAATATGATTATGAGATCAAATTGGTGGAAAATAGTGTGTGTCGTTTTATTGATCTACACGATCATCGGTGGGTTACTCTTTGAGGTACCTCGACTGAATATTGTGAACGAAACAATACGCGGATTATATTTTCATGTGCCCATGTGGTTCGGTATGGTGGTTCTTTTTCTCGGCTCAATGGTTTACGCTATCCGTTACTTACGTAATCCCAATTTCAGAGACGATGCGTATTCGGTAGAATTTGCCAACGTGGGTCTGGTTTTCGGAATACTCGGAATTATTACGGGAATGATTTGGGCCAACTATACCTGGGGTTCACCATGGCATGGCGACCCAAAGCAAAATGGAGCAGCCATCGCGCTGCTGGTTTACCTCGCCTATTTCATTTTGCGAGGATCTGTAAGTAGCGAAGAACAACGCGCACGCTTGAGTGCCGTCTATAATATTTTTGCATTCGTAGCGATGATCCCACTGATCTTTATCATACCTCGAATGACCAGCAGCATGCACCCAGGCAACGGGGGCAATCCAGGATTTAATATGTATGACCTCGATAGCAAAATGCGTTTGGTTTTTTATCCTGCCGTTACCGGTTGGATATTGCTGGGAGTTTGGATCACCTCCTTGCGTATTCGAATGAAATTATTGGAAGAGAAAATTATTGAATCTGAAGATGAAAAAAATCACTAAAATTTTAGTCGGACTGTTGCTCCTCCTCAATCCGACACTCTTTGCACAAGATGCACAAATGGCCGACATCATGCGCTCGGAAGGAAAAATCTACGTGGTTGTGGGCATTATTCTTGTCATTTTCTTTGGTCTGATCGCGTTCCTAGTCTACACCGATCGCAAAATTTCCAAACTGGAAAAGAGGCTGAAATAAGTCATCATTTTCCGAATTATTAGTCATACTTCCTGTTTGCGAATTGACTAATTTTGTCCCTTTCAAACATAGTATGAAACTATCACATATTATAGCCATTGTTGTTATTGCGGCCGCCATTGCAATTATCATCTTTACAGCGGGAGATGCAAGCACCTACGTCAATTTTGATCAGGCCTATCAAATGGCCTCGACTGGAAACGACAATCAAATTCACGTAGTAGGCGAATTGAAAAAAGATGAAAGTGGTCATGTAGTGGGGTTGGAGAACAGTAAGGACAAGCTCTCGTTTTCGTTCATTTTAATTGATGACAATAAGAAAGAACAAAAAGTCATTTATAATGAACCTATGCCTCCCGATTTTTTGAGAAGCGAGAAAGTAGTAGTTATTGGTCATTATCAAAACGATCAGTTTATGGCTAAGAAAATCCTGCTGAAGTGTCCTAGCAAATACCAAGACCAGAAGTTAACAAACGTTAATGGTTGATCGTTATCCGTTATTTGAAATCTTGCTTACTATCAACCAATAACGATTAACAATTAACGAACTCATGCATTATTTCATCGGCAACCTTGGCCATCTTTTTGTTATCGCATCATTTGTTACATCCATTGTTGCTGCCTTTGCTTATTGGAAAAGTTTTTACTCAACTGACAATATTAAAAAAGAAGGATGGAGAAAAAATGCGAGATCCGCATTCTATGTTCATGGCCTTGCTGTGTTGGGTGTCGTCGCGGTTCTTTTTATAATCATCTATCAGCACTATTTCGAATATCATTACGCGTATAGTCACTCATCATTGCATCTCCCTGGACAATACATGGTTTCGTGTTTTTGGGAAGGGCAGGAAGGAAGCTTTTTGTTGTGGATGTTTTGGCAAGCCGTGTTAGGCATTATGCTCATGCGCACGAAACAGGGTTGGGAAGCACCTGTCATGATCGTGTTTGCTTTAGTGCAAGCGTTTCTTGCTTCCATGATTTTAGGGGTTGTGATTCCTTTCGCTGATTTTAAAATTGGAAGTTCACCCTTCATATTACTACGCGATGCGCTCAGTGATCCAATTTTCAAAATGAATCCTGATTTTATCCCGAAAGACGGTCATGGACTAAACCCACTCTTGCAAAATTATTGGATGGTGATTCACCCGCCTACGCTTTTTCTTGGCTTTGCTCTTACTCTTCCTCCATTCGCTTTTTGCATTGCAGGATTGTGGCAAAAAAAATATTCGGAGTGGATCAAACCTGCTTTACCCTGGGCTTTAGTGGGTGGAGCAATTCTTGGTCTAGGTATTTTAATGGGTGGCTATTGGGCTTATGAAACCTTGAGCTTTGGAGGCTATTGGAATTGGGACCCTGTAGAAAACGCCGTATATGTTCCTTGGCTCGTCCTCATCGCGGCCATCCATGTGATGATGACTTATAAAAACAGTGGCGCCGCACTAAAGGCTTCCATCATTTTAAGCATCACTGTTTTTATTTTGATTTTGTATTCCACCTTTCTCACGCGCAGCGGAATTTTAGGTGATGCTTCCGTTCATTCATTTACTGATCTTGGGCTCTCTGGTCAATTGTTACTTTACCTTTTGTTCTTCACGGTTGCTGCAATCATTCTGTGTGCAGTTCGTTGGAAACAAATTCCTTCGACCGAAAAAGAAATTTCAACCTACTCGCGCGAGTTTTGGGTTTTTCTTGGGGCTACTACTTTGTGCCTCATGGGGTTTCAAGTGCTAATGCCGACGTCAATTCCGGTTTACAATAAAATTATTGAGCTGTTTGGAGGGCACTCGAACTTAGCGCCACCGGCGAATCAGATTGAATTTTACTCGAAGTTTCAATTGTGGTTTGGTGTTGCGGTTGCATTAATCTCCGGCACGGGACAATTTTTTTGGTGGAAGAAAATGGATAAAGGCAAATTGAAGAAAGAATTGATTGTACCAATCTTGATTTCCTTGATTGTTTTTGCTGTTATTATTTCGATCGCAAAAGTCTATAACCCGATCTACATCGTTCTAACGCTCGCAGGCGTTTACTTGATTGTTTCAAATATTAAAGTACTTGCTTCGGTCACAAAAGTAAATCCAACTCTTTCTGGTGGAGCGATCGCGCATATCGGTGTTGGTATGATGTTGATTGGAATTCTTTTTTCCGCAGGCTATTCTAAAGTAGTTTCTCTTAATAGTAGTGGCTTAATCTTAAACAAGGAGATGGGCACCGATTTCAACAGAGATAACCTGTTGCTCTTCATCAATGAGCCAAAAACTATGGCAGGATATGAAATTGAATATCGAAGCGAAAATTTAGAATTTAGAAATAAAAGCGGCTACGTCCGCAAAAATGATATTGAACCAACTGCTGATCCTTATCGTGTAGTAGCCACCAAAGACATCGTGTATCAGGGAAAAAAATTATATAACGCACGAGATACTTTCTCGATTTATCCGGAGAATACATTTTACGAAATTGAAATGCGGAGAAATGGAAAAATAGCCGCCACACTTTACCCTCGCATTCAGATCAATCCAGCGATGGGTGGCTTTCTCGCTTCACCGGATATCAAGAAAAATTTTGACCGGGATATTTACACACATGTTTCAGCAACCATGAACCGCGAAGATGAACCGGCTTGGGGAAAGGTGGAAGAACAAAAGGTGAAGGTCGGACAACAATTTTTTATCAATGATTATGTGGCCGTTCTTGAGCAGGTCAGGCCTGTTGACCGCGTTGCTGGCATTGAACTAGAGGGTGAAGACGTTGCTGTCAAAGCCAAAATAAAAATAGAGGGTGAGCACGAATCTTTTTATGCTGAGCCCATCTTCTTGATTCATAACAAGAGCGAAGTCGGTCGAGTACCAGCTGAAATCAACGACCTTGGTATCCGCATCGCTTTGCTCAACATTACCCCACAGACGAATGAATTTACCTTGGGCACTATGGCGCGGCAAAAGGATTGGGTGGTAATTAAAGCATTGGAGAAGCCCTACATCAACGTGCTGTGGCTTGGAACAGGTGTATTGATGATAGGATTTAGCGTTGCGTTGGTACGGAGATTTAAAGAATACAAAGCCGTTGCCAGTTGATTCTAATCAACTGTATTCAAAAATATATTTTTAGGATATTTCACTTGAGTAAGATACAATCCTTCTGGTGGCACATTCATTCCAGCTTTTTTTCTGTCCTTGCTCTTAATAATAGATTGAAATTCTTTAATCGAAATTTTTTGAGAGCCCACGTCCAATAAAGTACCGACAATCGCACGCACCATACCGCGAAGAAAACGATTGGCACTTATCGAAAAAATCATCAAGTCGCCTTGTTTTATCCAATGCGCTTTTTTGATCGTGCAAACAAAATGATTGACATCCGTCTTTACTTTACTGAAACTGGTAAAGTCATGCTCGCCCACTAACAGGGCAGCGGCTTCATTCATCAGTGAAATGTCACATTTCTTAAAAAAGTAAAATGCTCGCCCTACTAGCAAAGGATTTTTACGCGTAGTAATGTGATATTCATAAGCTCGTTCACGAGCATTGTATCTTGCATGAGCTTCGGGTTTTACTGGAAGAATCTCGCGAATAGCAATGTCTTTCGGAAGAAATGAGTTAAGTCGTTGCAGAAATTCTTGTCTCTCCATTTCCGTTTGAATATCAGCATGAAAAAATTGTTGAATGCAATGCACACCAGTGTCCGTTCGGCCGCTCCCGACAATTGAAATTTTCTCATGAAGTAATTTACTTAAGGTCTCCTCCACTACCTGCTGAACACCCAAGGCATTGGCTTGATTTTGCCAACCATTGTATTTGGTTCCATCATAAGTAATCTCAAAAAAATATCGCACGTTCAAAATAGTTATTCGTTAAATCGTTATTCGTTAATGGTGACTTGTGCTCCGCTCTAACGATTAACAATTAACCTAATCATTGGCTTATTGACAAATTAGAGTTAGCTTTGCCCGGCAAATAATAGATCCTAAATTATTTGCCATGCCACTCAATTCCAGCAAATTCCTTTTTGAAGCCCTTACTTACGATGATGTATTGCTCGTGCCTGCATACAGCGAGGTACTGCCACGTGAAACCAGCACGATTGGCTACCTGACAAAAAACATTAAGCTCAATATTCCTATTATTTCAGCCGCCATGGATACCGTTACAGAGGCTGATTTGGCTATTGGTATCGCCCTGGAAGGAGGCCTTGGGTTCATCCATAAAAACATGTCGATCGAAGCTCAGGCTGAGCATGTTCGCAAAGTGAAGCGATCTCAAAGCGGTATGATCCTCGATCCGGTTACACTGCATGTGACCTCCACAGTTCGTGATGCCGAAAAATTGATGCGCGAAAATAAAATCGGAGGTATCCCAGTGATTGATGGAAATGGTAAACTTGTTGGTATAATTACCAATCGTGACTTACGTTTTCAAAAAGACATGACATTGCCTATTGAGAAAATCATGACGAAGGAAAACCTGATCACTGCACCAGAAGGAATTACGTTGGAGAAGGCAGAAATTTTATTACAGAGTTATAAAATTGAAAAACTTCCCATCGTCAATAAAAAAGGAAAACTGACTGGCCTCGTTACTTACAAAGATATTCTGAAAAAGAAAAACAAGCCCAATGCATGCAAAGATGAGTTTGGGCGATTGCGTGTGGGCGCTGCGGTTGGTGTAACCCCAGATATCGCTGACCGAATTGATGCTTTAAAAAATGCAGGAGTAGATGTTATAAGTATTGATACGGCTCACGGCCACTCAAAAGGAGTTATGGATGCAGCGAAACGTATTAAGAAGAAATTTCCTGAGATTGAATTAGTGGTTGGCAATATTGCCACTGGTGAAGCTGCTAAAGCGTTGGCTAAAATTGGAGCCGATGCTGTAAAAGTTGGCGTTGGCCCGGGAAGCATTTGCACCACTCGAGTTGTAGCGGGTGTTGGGTTGCCCCAGCTTTCCGCTGTGTATGAAGCGGCAAAAGCATTGAAAGGTTCTGGCACAAAAACAATTGCCGATGGGGGTATTCGCTTTTCAGGCGATGTGGTAAAAGCACTTGCAGCCGGGGCGGATAGTGTAATGGTAGGTTCATTGCTTGCAGGAACTGAAGAAGCTCCAGGAGAAATTATCATCTACGAAGGACGAAGATTCAAATCTTATAGAGGCATGGGCTCCATTGAAGCGATGGAAGACGGGTCAAAAGATCGTTACTTTCAGGATGTTGAAGACGATATCAAAAAATTAGTGCCCGAAGGGATTTCTGGGCGCGTTCCATTCAAAGGTTCTGTAGCAGAAGTTCTCTATCAATTAGTGGGTGGCCTCCGTGCTGGGATGGGCTATTGCGGTGCAAAAAATTTAGAAAAGCTAAAGAGCGCCAAGTTTGTAAAAATCACCACAGCAGGTGTTACCGAAAGTCATCCTCACGATGTTTCCATCACTCGAGAAGCTCCAAATTACAGCCGGAAATAGGTTACTTTTCTGATTTTTGATATACTTACAATATCATACATTGGTATTGTAGTGAGCTTATTGCTAAGATTAACCTTCCTCAATTTTAGATATTTGAGGTTCCAACAACAAATTTACTATGGCTTTGATGAAATTGAGTTTGACCGCTTCCTTCTTAGCGAATGATCTGGGGGGAAAACCATCCTTCAAGCTCTCAAGGACTTTGGCCTTAGGGGTAGTTTTTCTTTGCATTCTTGGCACGACCTCGGCCCAAACCTATTATAGCAGAAATGGCGGAGGAAATTGGGGAACAAATGGAACTTGGTCAACCGTTGCCTTGAACGGAGCTAATTGTACATGCCAACCTACAGCAGGTCGCCCTGTAATTATCGGAAATAGTGATGTTGTTACTTGGGTATCGGGCACACCTGCTACATTGACTATCTCAAGTTTAACTATTCAAAATAGTGGGACGTTGACCTATGGAAATGGAGCTGCTGCCACTACGCTTACGGTTACCGGGGATATTGTAATAACGGGAACAGGAACTCTTCAATCTGGTGCTACTGGTGCTAATTCGCATATTATTAATCTTGGTGGCAACCTTACCAATAGCGGAACTTTTAATCTGACTGCAGCCGGAGCCTCAAACCAAACCGTAAACTTTAATGGGGCGGTTGCCCAAACCATCAGTGGCACAGGAGTTACCACATTTTCCAATTTAAAAATGTTGACCACTGCGTCAGCTAACGTAAATGTTAATAGTAATATAACCATTAATAACACTTTGAATTTCACCAACCCAGGATTATTGGTGGTTAATTCTACATCAAACATTACACTGACTAGTACTGCTACAGCCATCGCGGGTGCTGGCGCAACAAAATACATTCAACTGGATGGAACGCAAGGAAGCAATAGTCAGGTAATCCGCAATAATGCAGGAACTGTAGCTGCCTGGCAATATAGATTTGAAATTGGCACAAGCTCAGGTGGATGGACCCCATTAGATATGTCAACAGCAACAGTAACTACCCCCCCAACCGCCGGAAGTTCGCTTGCCGTAAAAGCAATTTATAACGCTAGCGTTTCAGGTCATCTTCGCAGATCTTTTAGAATGGTGGTAACTGGAAACTCGAATGCAACCACGATGACCGGGGCAAATTTTTATTATATCTATCCGGGTACGGATCAGTCAGGCGTTGATCCTCTAGCTAATTACAATACCATTTGGTTCCTTAATATCAACACAGGTTCCTGGGCTTCTGTACCGGGAACAGCTCCCGGTGCTACAGGTTTCTTTACTGGCTCGTCCACAGGGCAAATGATGAGCACTGGCACTTATTACTACACTATCGGTTCCTCTACTTCTTACCAAACCTGGTATTCTTATCAAACAGGAAATTTTTCAGACACGAACGTGTGGACACTAGACCCATCAGGTACTTCATTGGTAAATCCATTCGCCGTTTATCCCTCTGATGGAGATGTTATTAACATCCTAAATGGTTTTACTGTTACTGCAGATATCAATAACATAAACGTATATGCTACTACTGTTAATGCCGGGGGCACGTTGGATATGGCAGCTACCACAGGCAATTCATTGGGCACCGTTTCTGGCTCAGGGTTATTAAGAATAAATGGAGTTGGTTTACCTACAGGGACCTATACCTCTTTTGTATCCTCTTCTGGGGGAACCATAGAATATTATAACACGGGCGGAACATTGCCGGCAACCCAAACAACTTACAATAATTTAATGCTGACGAACAGTGCGTCATCACCATCGGCAATTACATTCATTGAAACAAATGACCTGACCATTAATAATGATTTTAGTATCACTTCTTCAAGTACTGGAACTGTGACATGGCAAATCAATGATAACAGTAATTTTAACCGAACTATTAATATTGCAGGTGATTTAACAGTTTCTGCCAATGGGAAAATTACAGTGGGCACGGGGAATTCCGGCGCCACAACCCAACACAGCCTAACACTCTCTGGCAACCTAACAAATAATGGGATCATTCAGTTTTTCGATCCCTTGGATGGTACTTTCACAACTTCACGGATTCCAGCCGGTACAGGCTTATTTTATCCTGCTACTTCAGTTTATACAGCCGGGTTAAGAGGAAATGCCGTTGACGTTACTTTCGTAGGAACATCTAACAAAACTGTTACTTGTAACAATCAAACTGATTTTTATGGATTCATTGTAAACAAAGGGACTGGTCAGCAAGCGATTCTAACAGTATACTCTTCGGTTGCCAATAATATGCGACTTTTTGGACCAGCCAATCTGGGTAGCTCCAGTTCAAACGGTGCTGATGGTTCAACATCAACTTCAAACAATGCGCTTTCAATTGTTAATGGAACCTTGCAGTTAACAGGAACACTTAGGATCCCCCTACTTACCACTCCAGGTACTTGCGTAACACCACCATTGGCAACCTCCTGCGCCAGTTATTTTGCTATTCCCCAATCGGGTGGTCTTTGGTTGAATGGCTCTGGTCTTAATATTTACGTTGCCGACTCGCTCGCAACAAATACTGACCAAAGGCTTTTGGTTCAGGGGCTTGTGAGAATTACGGCAGGGGTACTTAAGTGCGGTTTTTCCAAAGGTTTAAATTCAGGAGCTGCAGGTGCTCTTCTCATGGAGGGTGGCACACTCAATACCTGGCAAATTCGTCCATCTACTTCTGGACAGAATTTCTCCTATATTCAAACCGGTGGAACAGTTAACATTGGTATAACTGGGATACAAGGAACTGGTGTAGCAACCCCTGGAAACTCATATGCTCGTTTTTCAATTTCTAGTTCAACCAGCTCTTTCTCAATGTCAGGTGGAACACTTAACATTGGTAACCCATCGGCAAATACGACAACGCCGACGGCTGGTGGAATTGATATTCTATGTTCATCTTCAAACTATAATGTAACCGGAGGAACAATCAATGCTTATATCCCTACCGCAGTCAATGATTTTGGTATAAGATCAACTGCTCCCTTTTATGATTTGAATATTTATAGTGAAGGAACGGCTGGCGGCTTTATTGCCCGGCTCAATCAGTCTTTGACCGTTTTACATAATTTGACATTGGCAACTGGAAACAGCCCAACGTTTAATTGTGTCACTAGTGATCTTACGATTGGTGGCAACTTTACAATTAACAGCGCGACATCCTTCAATCCGGGCACCGGAACAATTACGTTTAATGGCTCTGCGGCCCAAAGTTTTACCAACAGCGGAACAATTAGCGCCAATCTGGCTAGTGTAGTTGTTAATAAAACAGGAACCCTGACCATCCCTAATTCTTTGGGTGCAACTGTAACTATGGCTAGCCTTACCCTAACCGCAGGCACACTTGCTGATGGCGGCAATATTCATACGGTAACCACCACCTTGAGCAACAATGCAACGCACACCAGCACTGGATCAGGAGCAATTCGATTTAATGGAACTGCTATCGGTGGAAGTGGAGGAACTTTTGGCAATCTAACACTAGCCAATACTTCCGCAACCGCAACAACAACCAGTGGCAACCTGACCGTAACAGGAGATTTGCGATTATACAACGCTACTACACCCAGCACTACCGGATTGCTTAACATAGGTTCAAATAACCTCACTGTTTTGGGCAATATTTATACTGATGGTGCGAGTGGTGTTGCCTTTAGCACTACCAAGCTTATTATCACTTCAGGAAATCGGAATGACCAGGGCCTTACAAGAAAACCTAGCGCTTCTGGCAATGATTTAACTTTCCCGGTTGGCTCGTTCATTGCGGGTCCTACTCTCGTCTACACACCGATGACGATGAACATTACCGCTACAACTCTTGGTACGGTTACCGCCCAGCCTGTGGCTTCTGTTCATCCTAATGTTACTACCACTGGCCAAAGTGTAGCCTATTATTGGAGAGTTACAAGTAGTGGTTTCGCCGGCACTACTGTAGTCGTTAATAAAGGCTATACTTATAGTACTGCTGTGCGAAGTGGCACAACTAATTCATACGTGGCTGCCCGCTTCGATGCCTCAACTTACACGTGGACCTACGGACCAACTGCAACGCCTTATAATTCAACGTTAGTCCCGGGCACAACGACTATCAATACAGTCTTTAGTGGTAATAATGGGTGGTTTAATACCAACTCAGGCTGGTCAACAAATGCTGTTTATATTGATGGGGAATATACTGCAGGTAATGCGTCTGCCTTTAACGGAGCCGTGAGTGTCTATTATTCCCGAAGCACTGCAGTAGGAGGAACTACGAATTGGAATTTGGCCTCCACCTGGAGTAATGCGGGTATTGATGGAGTGGCAGCTGGCTCGGCACCTTGTTCTGCTTGTCCCGTAGTAATTGGCGATGCGACGCATAACCATACAATAACTATCATCATCAACAACCAAACTTGCGGAAGTATTTCAATTGCTCAAAACTCCATCTTAGACTGTGCTAGTAATACCGGCTTGAATTTCGGGGTTTATTCTCAGCGAAATGATGGAACCACCCCTGGAAAGATTAGGGTGAGTTCAAACACTTTCCCTACAGGAGATTTTAGAAATTTCATTGGAACTTCCGGCGGCACTGTTGAGTATTATGGAGGTGGATACATAATGCCTGTACTTTCACTCCCAACCTATTACAATCTTAACATCAATCCAACCGCAGCCCTAACGATTACCTTGCCTGCTTCAAGCCTAACTATCTATAACAACTGGGGAATCAATACCGGGGGTATTGCAGGCACAGTTGCTACTGATGCCACAACAGCAGGTGGGTCTAATACACTAACGGTCAATAATAGTCTTTCAATAGGCGGAGGTACATTCAATGTGATGAATAATGGTACTAATACTTTTGTTACCAATTTTGTTGTGAACGGAAGTACTTCAAATGCAGGTACATTTCAAGCGAATGGTGGCAATAATTCGGCTACTCCGCATACTTTCACCACCCAAGGTTCATTAACAAATAATGGAACATTGCGATTCCTGAACGGAACTGCGGTTGCTAACTTGACTTTTTCAGGATCAACCAGTCCCAATCTAACGGGAACTACTGCAGGTGCTACAACGGCATTGAATAAGCTCACCGTTAATTTGGGCACATCGCAAACACAGGTTTTATTAGTAAACGTGTTGGGCACTCTTACAACACCTTCTACCGCTTGGCTGACATTGACCAATGGAACAATTAATTTCAATACGGCAGGAACCATCAACATTGAGAATGCCAACTCGTTTACTATCCCGGCCACCTGTAACCTAAAGGTCTCCTCAGGCACAGTAAATGTATGCTCTGGCAATAATGATACCTACGATCTTAAATTAATTGGAAAACTAGAAGTAGCAGGAGGCACTGTTATTGTTGGACCTATCGGTGCAACTAATAATAATGACATCGAATATGCATCCGCTGGAAGCCCCACTATTATTGTTTCCGGAAGTGGAAACTTAAATGTATTTGGAGCGATTCGCAGACCTCTGACAACATTAGCTGGGGGCCTCATTTATAATCAAAGCGGAACATCTACTACAACGGTGTATGGCACAAATTGTAGCATCGCTACCAATAATGTAAGAGGTATTTTTGAGATTGAGAGCAATACGGGCAGCAGTTTTACATTGGGGGGCACTGCTAATCTCATTATTCAAAACTCCACAACAGGTAGCAGCTATCCCGATCTTTATCTGAATCCTTTAAGTAGTTCTGTAAGCTCAACCAGCACAATACAGATGGGCGCGAATATGGCTACAGCTCAAACACTAACTTATAATGGCGTTGGCTCGATAGGAAATTTCAGTGTAATTGGTGGGGGAGCTGGTTTACAAACTGTTCAATTGCTATCAGACGCCATGATTGCCACAGGAAATTTAAACATTTGCTCCAACTGTGCTCTTAACACAAATTCGTTGAATGTAACTATTGCTGGAAACTTAGTAACAAACAGCACTGGTGTCTACAATGGTTCAGCAAACACGACAACATTCAATGGTTCAACACAGTCTGCCGCTCTCTCTACCGGAAGTAGTTTTCAAAACATCACTATAAGTTCTTCCAATACAGTTACGTTTTCAGGCACAGCACCTAGTCTAACAAACCTGAATATTTTAACCGGCACCCTTGATGTGGGCAATTTGATTACCACTGTAAACGGCAATATTATCATCAATAGTACGGAGGTAAATAATGCTAATGGAGGCGGAGGATATATTGTCTTAGGCGGAACGAATGCTGTCCACACGATCACCAGCTCGAATGGTTCGTTTGGAAACCTTAGGATTGGTACGGGCTCGGCCACCAAGAACGTAACACTGAGTGGGAATTTATCCATTACCGGAATCCTAAATTTTGCTGCTACAAACCGCTACTTAAGCATTGGCAGCAATCAGCTTAGCTTTGGTTCAACGGCAACGGTTACAGGAACCGGATCTACTGCGTTTATAAGAACGAATGGTGTGACCAGTGATTTGGGCATTGTTCGGACGTGGCCTGCAAACGCTAATACTAGTTTTACTTATGAATTAGGCACTGGGAATAATTATACACCTGTCACCCTAAACTTAAATGTTAATGCTTTGGGCGGTGGAAATATTACTGTCATTGCAGTCAATCGGGCTCACCCTACCTCTATTGCTGGGGAACAATTATTGAACTATTACTGGCAGGTGATTCGTGACAATACTATTTCTTATACCGCAACCGGAACTCAAACGTATAAATTCCCTAATACTCTACTTAGCGGCTCAGGGGGTACAATTGCTGCAGGATATTTTGATCCAAATGCCGCAACCCTAGGATGGATCACTGGCAGTGCTGGCAGTTCAATTGCCCTAGCGGCAACCTCCACCATGACGTTTTCAAATAATTTGACCACCAACATGCCAACAGCTGGAAAATATTTTGATTATTCTGTAGGTACAGGTACAGCTGGAACTGGCTCATTGCCCAATCCAATTGTACCAGTTTACAGCCGTTTGAACGATGCCAACGTAAGTGCACCCGGCATTGGCGGAAGTTGGGTGGACCTAACTAGCTGGACGACTAATCCCTCAGGAACTGGAGCTCCTGTCTCTGCCCCCCCAACGGGTGTACCCGTTGTGATTCTTTCTGGTGCGCGAATAAACATGACTACTTCGGGTAACGCCGGACCTGTTAATGCACGCTCTGCTTATACATCGACAATAATCGGTACAGGTATATTGGTCCTTGGCACAACTTATGCCCACAATTTGGGCATTATTAGTGGCACTGGAACTCTTCGATCTGCAACGAGCACGCTTCCAGCAGGAAATTATAATGCATTTGTTTCGAGTGCTGGAGGCACAATTCAATATGTTGCTCCAATGACAATGAACAGCCGAAGTACTTATAACAATTTAAGTACAACCGGAGTGGGAACAGTGACCATGACGAATACTGACTTGACTTTGAATGGATCGCTGACAATCGCCTCAGGTGTAACTATCAATAATTCCTTTAACAATAATATAAGCCTGGCGGGGAATTGGACAAATAATGGAGGAACATTCACGGCAGGATCAGGCACTGTAACTTTCACCGGAACTTCTCCAGAGACGATTATAGGATCCACAACTTTTAAAAACCTTACGATGGCGGCATCCGCGAATACAACTTTATCAGGAAGTGCAACAACCACTGTAACAGGAATTTTAACTATGAGTACAGGAAATATCATTTCCTCCAGCACGCACAAACTTGCTCTTTCAGCTACTGCATCTGTTAGCGGAGGTTCCGCTGCAAGTTATGTTTCCGGGCCAATGACTGCAGTGGTGGGCGCAGGCTCAACCTTCACATTCCCTTTAGGAAATGTAACTGCTAACTATTACCGACCAGCGACAATTGCCTCTACTTCTGCATCAGATACATGGAGCACACAATACTTTGCCCAAGATCCAACTTTAGGCGGATTCCCTCATACTTCATTTAATTCTGCCAACTTGCAAAAGGTTAGTCAATACGAATATTGGACTGTCGCCCCCTCGTTAGGTACAACTTCATCTGTCCTTTCGTTATCATATAATACGGGAAGTTATCTTGGAGCAAATATTGGAGTAGTTTCCAGTTTGCTACTTGCAAATTGGGACAATACTAATTCTCGTTGGGATCTCCCATCGGGTGGAGGCTTGACCTCTCAATCCGGAAATAATGTAACTGGTGCAGTTATAACTACCAACATCACCTCGTTTAATTTTCCTTTTACATTAGGATCAACGGACCCAGCCTCCCCTTTGCCCATCGAACTATTAAGCTTCACTGGTGAGGCTAAAAAATATGGGGTTGAACTGGAATGGAAAACAGCATCTGAAATTAACAATGATCATTTCACCGTTTTACATTCAGCCTCTGGTATGAATTTCCAGTCTATTGGAATGGTGAGGGGAAATGGAACCACAAACTTGGCACACACTTACTCACTAGCTGATTTCAAACCAAGTCTTGGAAATAACTATTACCGATTGAGCCAGACCGATTTTGATGGAAAGAGCATTTCTTCCGAAACCATCGTGATTAATGTGCTAAGCCTTGATCCATTGGTATCTGTTTATCCTAATCCATTGTCGCAGAACCAGCTGCTTAATGTTGTACTAAACGGACTTCAGCCTAACAGCCCCACTGAAATTCAAATTGTAGACTTACATGGCACGCAGGTTAACAGAGCAACTTTAGACACCGATTCTGATGGCTCACTGAAGACATCCATTGCGCTCACCGGGCTTTCATCAGGACTCTATATTTTGAAAGTTCAAAACGTGCATTACAAATTCGCAATTGAATAATAACACAAAAGACTCAAGTTCAAAGGCTCTCTTTTAGAGGGCCTTTTCTTTTTTCATCCTTTTATCCCTACCTAGTCGTCCCTTAAAAACTCAGTTTGAGGAATTTAAAATTAAGAAGAGGCGATTGTTGGGCGTTGTCGAGATTAAAGAGGGATTCAAAAATTTGGCACAAAAAGAGAAGGGGATTCACCTTCCACTT